>Ga0207421_10003002_pt1 | contig 20522 bp, 32 predicted proteins | sample SodLakKL_010_SED_4_FD_187542 | JGI IMG/M metagenome (GOLD analysis project Ga0207421, IMG submission 187542) | Alkaline sediment microbial communities from Lake Tanatar, Kulunda Steppe, Russia - 8KL_010_SED (SPAdes) (version 2) | ecosystem: Environmental > Aquatic > Non-marine Saline and... | reverse complement strand
TTTGAGCTCCACCTTTCTGTTACAAAAGAAGTAGAAGCTGTCCGTCCCTACAGCGGTGCCATCGGCGTTGACCTGGGTTTGAGTAAACTTGCAGTAGGCGTCCTGCTGCCCAGCCGTCAAACCCACTGCTGGGGCACCAATGTAGGCGATATACGGGCAAAATACTACTTCCTCAGGCGCAATTGCTCGAACGGATACGTGAGAAGAAAGTGGGATGACAAAGACAAAAATAAAATCGACGATATCTGCCACCAGATAAGCCGGGATATCGTCGATGAAGCCAAAGAACACGATCTGCTGATCGTACTCGGCAACCTGGACGGCATACAAGATGACGATAAAGGAAAAACGATGAACCGAAAACTGCACAACTTCCCGCACTGGAAATTGAGACAGTACATCAAGTACAAGGCAAGATGGGAAGGTCTAGACATGATAGAAGTGTCCGAAGCCTACACGTCACAAAGGTGTTCACGGTGTGGGGAACTCGGCGATCGACATCTCGGACGTTTCGTTTGCAATAACTGCGGAATCGAAACTGATTCAGACAAAAACGGAGCTCATAACATAGCCAAACGGGGTATCGGAAAGTTTGAAAAGACCTCTTCTGATACCAGGGGTGCCGTGACAGCGCCCGAAACCACTGCTGTTGACTCGACCGCTGCATAGCAAGTCGGCGAGGCAGGTGGTAACCTTTACCAAACGGCTGGAAGCCCCGTCCTTCAGGTCGGGGAGGATGTCACGATTCAAAATAACCATTTCCTTGTGGGTATGGCTCCTTCCATTGCCTCTGACACAGACCTCGACCTAGATGAATTTGATGAGGCTTTTGAAAAACTGATACTCTCTGAAAAAAATGATGAAAAATAATAGTAGGATGTATAATCCTCTACCGATTCTAGAAAAAGGAGGAAGATGATTTATGTCTGATGATCTTAAATACAGAAGAGTAGATTATCTGGTTGCAGATATAGGCAAAGTAAAAATCAATGGAAAAAAAGCAAATATCATCGATTACAGCCACGATAAAGAAGAGTTTAAGGTGTTGTGGCTAGATAATATAGATATAGAATGGATAAAAGAAGGAAAGGTTAGGAACAATATCGAAAAAATAGAAAAATCCGATGAATAGCGATGTGTGAAAACATGAAAAAACATGAATTTGAACAACACGAAGACTGTCCATTTTTCCCGTGTCACGAGACAGAAGACAAAGAAAACTTCAACTGTAAATTCTGTTACTGTCCGCTTTACTTTCTAAAAGAATGCCCCGGCAACTACGAAATACTAGATAATGGTATTAAAGACTGTTCAAACTGTGTATTCCCACACTACGGGGATATAAAAGATACCCTCATGGAACATCAAGACAAAATAAAGTGGGATGAACAAGAGTGACGTCCTCTTTCCCACTCAGCCTCTTTCATTTTATCAGTTGAAAAGAGGACATTGTGACCCATTCACTAAGAATGCTGACAAAAATGAAAGTCATATAAAGGGGTGAATATAATATGAGTAAATGTTGTGATTGCGGTAGCTCAGAAACAACGGTTAAAGAGATCTTCTTCGAGTGTGAAGAGTGCGGGCGTGTCGTGTGTGGAAACTGTTACTCATCTCATAAGAAAAAACACGAAAAAAACAGGAGGTAAAAAAAGAATGAATGAAGAAGAATCTGTGGATAAAAAAATATCAAGAATGTGCGATGAAATGATGGAAGAATTGAAAAAAAAGGAAAAAATAGCAAAAAAGAAAGACACTTTGGTGGGTAGATTCTTTTATGTTAGTGTTGGTGATGGCAAAGCTTTCTATCAGATAACAGACATTGACGAAGACCAAGTAGAGATCACGCATTTTGACCATCCAATGAACGAATACCAAGCACCATACTTCCAAAAAGGTAAGTGGATAGACAAAGATTGGGTTGAAGAAAGGCTCCAGGCCGAGAAAAATATGAAGGAGTTATTTTCCTAAAATGAAACTTAATAATGAAAACACGTAAAAAGGTGAGAATATGGGCATGAAATACGAAATGTTCGCTATTAATTTAGCACCTGACACTCTCTACGATAAATTAATGGGTGTTAAAAGTATGCATGATTACTCGCAAGAGATGAAAACCTTACAAGAACATCAACAACAGCTCTCACAAAAATTCAAAGAATTAAGAAAAAGACACGAAAACGATGAGATCTCCCAAAAGAAAGCCATGAACCAATTTGAGAAATTAATGAATGAAGAACCAGAAAATGAGAAGTTGAACGAATATAAAAAGGAAATGAATTCTAACAAACCTGAAAAATACTATATATGGTGGAGGGGGGTCCCTGATAATGATAATTGGTCTTTTGGAGGACACACTGGGTTTAGAGGTTTGAAACACCTTTTTGATAGAAGATGGGTAGTACTTCTCCTCGGAATCATGATAAAAGCCAACATCAATAAAGTATTTCTAATAGACTATCACCATAACCAAGACTGCGGGAATGTTGAAATCTATTCGGATCTACAAAAAGTACCAAACTCCCAAACTCTAAGCAGCAGTGAAAATGAAAAATTTAATTTCAGCAAATTCGGTAAAAGAGTGAAAAACGAATGTGATCTTCCTCTGAATAAAATCCATACATTCCTAAAAAACAACAACGGTGTGGATTGGCAATATCAAGTTGGTTCTTCCTCTTTTCTAAATGAAGATTCAAATGAAGGTGATTTAGATGTGTAATAAAGAAACTATAACAGAAGAAGAAGTGATGGACCAAATCCTCAAAATATCTGAACAACTCTATAACATAGACGATTTCTGGGAACATAAAACTCCAGAAGATATAGAATGTCCTTTTTGCGAAACAAAAATAGATTTGCCAGGTGAACTAGAAGAAAAAAAGATAGATATGGATGAAATGAACCATAAAATAAAAGTAGGAGACAGAGAAGATCACTCATTCCATTGTAAAAATAAAAGTATACTCATAGGCTGGTCTCCAATGGGCTACGTTACTTACCGAGGAAACAAGAAAATACAAGATTTGGAAGGAAAGGGTTCTGTAGAATGGCAAAGCTTTCAATATCCTCGACTAGAAGAACACAGAGAAGAAAACAGACAAAGTAAAGGGCTGAATAAATATGAATAAAGACGGACACCTACAAGGAGCAATATATTTCGGTTTACTTGGATTTTTCCTCTGGTTTATTCTTTACTCCGTTGTATTCCTTATCTCAACAGATATTGATTCGAATCATATATTAGTCCTCGTTGAAAGCAGACCTCTAGATATGCTAATCGGCAGTGCGCTCATGTTTCCTGTAACAAAAATCAGTTCAGCTTTGCCAGATATCATCGATCCTCCAGGAGGGAGACACCGTGGAATTGGGCATAGCCGTGTCTTGCTAGCTGTCCTGTGGGTTATATTTCTAGTATCTCTGTATGATCTGGTACTTCACCCTCAAGAAACATCACTCGTTTTGGACCTATCTTTATTAAGAATAGTTTCTCCCTGGTTAGTCTATTTCTTTTCATTGGGTTACATTTCACACCTCATCTATGACGCATTCACACCTGTTGGGCTAACATGAAATCCGGGACTTTCTTCAATGAACCTATCTCACCTTGCCCTTCTTTTCGTGAAGCAAGGTTCAACTAAAAGGATGGATTTATATGTATAAAGCGCTAGATATCTGTTGTGGTGAAAAAGGTGCTACCCAAGCTATGATAGATGACCCTGCATGGGACGTCACCACGATAGATATTGATGAAAAATTCGATCCTGATATTTGTGCAGACGTCCTCACCATTGAACCGGAAGATCTTGACGATGATTATAACGTAGTGATCGCAGCCCCTCCTTGTGATAGATTTACAATCGCTTCTGTAGGTCATTTCTGGGAAGAAGGATATATCCCTAAAACAAAAGATACAGTCAATAGAGTTCATATAGTATTTCATATACTTTACCTGATAAATGAATTAGATCCGGATTATTGGTTCCTCGAAAACCCTCGAGGAATGTTAAGAAATATAATCGGCAAACCTCACGGAACCATCACGCAATGTCAGTATGGAAGAGACCAAATGAAACCCACAGATTTGTGGGGGGAGCACCCTCCTTCTTTTGTTTATCGTAACTGCTCAAGAGGAGATGACTGCCACGAAAAAGCACCCAGAGGCACATCTGATCAAGGTATTGAAAATGCTGAATTATGCCCTGAAGAAAGAGCAAAATTTCCTTATGGTCTATCTGAAGCCATCAAAAAATCCGTAGAAAAGCCTAACAGAACAAATTTAGAAGATTTTGTAAAACCAGAACTCGGAGAATACGAACTTCCCGAACTCAATATGGGTGATTGGGTAGAACACGACGCTGAATGGGAGTTACCACAAATAGGAAGAATAAAAGGAAAATCAAGGATAAACAACGAGGGTAAAAAGGAATACCTTGTAGATTGGTACGATCAAACAAGAGAAGAATTCACGGCTACGACATGGGAGCTCGACTGTTTGATTACTTACATCGGTAAAAGACCTGAGCAAAAGTAAGGCAGGATACACTTTACAACGAAGTGTAGGTACTTGTAAATCTATCCTTTTTCATAGAAGGTGGTTTTTTACTCATCAAAGGAAAAAACCGTCTCAAACGGCCTTATCTTCCTTCTCGTCCGTTTTGGGACGAAGACGAGGTATATAATATGTCTAAATATAGTAAAATAGATCGTGATGAAAGAACAGATGTGATGAACGAAGATTGTTCGAAATTCATCGAAGAGTTAACTAGTATAACAGACGAAGCAAAACAATCTGAAAAATTTCAAGAATGGCTCGAAACAAAATCAAAATTCCATGACTACAGTTGGCAAAACACTCTCCTCATATGCATGCAAAAACCAGATGCAAAAAGGGTAGCAGGTTATCAACAGTGGCAAAAAAAGTTCGACAGACACGTGAAAAAAGGAGAAGATGCGATATGGATACTAGCTCCACAAAAAGCTCCTAGATGCCCTGCATGTTCAATTTTTAAGAACTCCCATGATACTGAAGAATGCCCTTATTTCGACAAAGATGATGATTCATATCCTGTTCTAGAATCTGAAGATGATATTAATTGGGAATATTTCGTCTACGGATTCCGTCCAGTTAGCGTTTTTGATGTCAGTCAAACTGAAGGTGAACCACTGCCCGAACTAGATCATGACGCAAAACCTGATGATAGAGATGGAAAGGAACTTATGGAAAAAGCAAAAGAAGTCGCAGAAGAGTTTGGAATAGACTTTGAATACAAGAGTCCTGAAGAATGGAATAAAAGTTCTAAAGGATACGCGATCGACCGCAAAGCAAGAACTCTAAAGAGAGAACCCGCTGCTACTGCTAAAACTGCAGTCCATGAAATAGGGCACATCCTTGCAGGCCATACAGAAAACAATAAGATAATAGAAACGGAAGATAAAAGATCTGAGAAAGAAGTAGTCGCAGAGTCGATTGCATACATTGTTGGAAAAAACCTAGGTCTTGATGTCAGCAACTCCAAGTTTTATCTGGCTGCTTGGGAAGGCGATGAAGAAACATTTAAGGACAAAATGCAAGAAATATCCAACACATCGAAACAGATACTAGAAAAAATAGAAGAGAAACTATGAGATATACTGCCCTATAGCACAATGCATACAGGGGCGCTGATATCTTCTGGACGGATAACAAAACATAGGATTTAAATAAAAGAAACTCCTATGATATAGTGATCGGAGACGAAGGACCTCGGGTTCGCCCGGGTATAAGTCTTCATCCGTCTCAGGGACGCACGCTCTCGTGCATTCCTGGTGTATGAATGAAAAAAGCCCTATAGAAGGCAAAGAGCCAAGAACAAAAACGCACTACGAAACCATACTAGAAAGAGCAGTAAGAGTTGGAGATCATAGTGGAATCAGTAGAAACGATATGACCACGGCTTAAAGCCTTAAGACCAATACAAACCTTATTCTTTCCTATGTTTTAGTCTGTACTATATCATTTTATATTCTTATTTTTCACTCCAAGACATCCTAGCTCTCTCTTTTTCCTTCATACTGACCCCTTCATTAAGTGAAGGTCAATATATCCTGCTTTTCGTGAGATTGGTAACTATATAGTGAAAACAGAAGTTGTAAGGTGAAAAAAAATGTCAGATACCAACAAAATAAATGAAATTTTGGAGATGAACTACAATAAAGAAAAAGAAAGAAAACTACGCATGGAAGCCAACAAACTGTTCATATCTTACTGGGCCCACAGTGGGGATGGAATAAAAGTAAAATTAAAGTCCGAAAAGGCCTTCGAAAACGACAGAAGATATCATAAAAACCATTTGAAAGAAATAAAAAAACTCTGTATAGGTGACTCAACGGAATTTAAACAATTCGATCATAATAGAAAACCCCACGAAAAGCAAAAAGAAATATTTGTAATGCGCGTTAAGTAACTAAATTAGAGTGAGAATAAATGGCCAAAAAACACTGTATATACTGCGAACACGGACCAGAAACAAAAATAGATGGCTACTATTTGATATGTTCAAGTTGCTTCCACAAGATTTTGGACAACTCAAGTGACATACAAAGAATACTTGAAATCCTCGAAAACAAATTAGAACGAGATGGTTCTAAAGAAAAAATAGATCAAGTCTTAAGTTACATATCCGCCGTTCAAGAATTTGACGAAAAATGGAAAAAAATCAATAGAGATGATAAACATGAAAAATAAAAACATAATTACAAGACCGCTCCCAAAGCTGAAAGGAAATGACCCTGAAGAGATAATCGCCAACTTCTATCACGACCTAAAGATCGAAGATACAATCCCTGATGATGTCATCATCAACTCCGAAGACTCTCTGAAACTCTTCAACAAGATGCGCAGAAACAACGGAATCAACATTAACGACGAAGAAATACACAAGATCCTCTTGAACAAAGCCCCACAGACTGACACATACACAGGTATCAAAGTCCCTAGAGGTACGGTAAAAATAAAAAATCAAAAGTAATAAACAAGAGAATATCTTTGATAATACAAGTTTATCAAACACACTAGATGCAATAGGATAAACCTATATGAGATGATAAAATGACTTCAAGACCAGTTTTAGACGAATACTTCATGATGATGGCTAGAATTGTGGGAGAAAGGGCTACCTGCACAAAATTGAATGTCGGTGCCCTGCTCGTAAAAGATAAACAGATAATCGCAACAGGATACAATGGTGCACCTCGAAATCAGCCTCATTGTACTGATATCGGATGCAACAGAAAAGACGCAGCTCCTGGAGAAGAATATCATAAATGCCGAAGCGTCCACGCTGAACAGAATGTGATCATACAGGGCGCAACTTCCAGCTTGGATATATCTAACTCAACACTCTACGTGACAAGCTTTCCTTGCATACAATGTGTACGGATGATCCTCAATTCTAAGATCGAAAGGATAGTACACGCTACCGACGTTGATAGGACCAACGAAATAGCCTTAGATATGCTTGAGAACTCATCCATAATAGTTGAAGAATTTAAGAAAAATCCAGAAGACTTGATCTTGGATTTACTCTCTGGATGAGTTTAAAATAACACGCGTCAGTTTTGGTGTGATTCTATGAATGGAAAAATAAACAAAATCAAGTTTGCAGATAAACTGTCAAAATTGTACCAAGACGTGTTCCCAACAATAAGAGATGACACTGATTTAACGAAAGGTGAAACAGTTGAGGTCATGGTCCAGGACAAATGTTGGGGGAAAGCAACTCTGGTCGAAAAAACAGAATGCAAAATCAAAGAAATACCAACCTCTTTTCTTGGCCGTGATACAGATACCATCTCTGAGGAAAACGTAAGAGAGGCTGCTATAGATTCCTTAAGAAAATATTACCCGGATCTTAACGAAGAAACAGAAGTTTTCATCCTGATCTTCGAATGGACATTGCCTGACCGGCCTAAAAAACAAAAAGGTATGTGATCGCTATGAAAAAAAGAAGTATAACCCTATACGAAAAAGGCGCGATTTGTATTACTGGAATGTATTTTTTATTAAGTCTCGCGATACTCCTTCTATTCCATTCTGGTGTTTTCATATCCGCCCAAAATTATCTTCTCCCTCTGTTAGTGTTTTCAATGATATCTCTCGCCGCACACGATGGCTACAGCAATCGATAAAACCAACTCTCTCAAATTTTCTCTTCTGCTTTGCACTTTGAAGTGACAAAGTCAGTATTGTATTAAGGATGTGTAACTATGGTTGAAAGAGTCTATGATTTATGGGACAAAGATGGGAACTGTGTTGGAAAAATCAAATGCGAAAAAGACACGCTAAAAGAACTCGTTGAAAGGGTTCCAAAGATAGTCGATTCATCTGTTGCTGAAGCAGAATTCGTCAGAATCCAAGAAGATGAAAATCCATCCTGAAGGTGATAAGATGAAGGTTACTGAAAAAAAGAATCCAGCCCGTACATCCCTTCCTAACGAACTCCTGGAAAAAATCGAATGTCCTTTTTGTGGTAACATAGAAATCGCGGAGTTGGAACTACAGGGGTACTTCTGTACAGAGTGCAACTCCCAAATCATATTGATGGACACCAACGGCGACAAAGGATACAAGATAAAGGTAGACCCTACCTACGCATGGGACAATGCAATATGGCAAGATGATGAAGGCGAAATAGTCAACGAAAAAGACGATGACGGAAGATTCATACCAAAAACCAAACTCAATGAATTAGAAAAATCCACAGGTCCCGTGATAGCAATAGTCAAAGACGCCTGGATAAATACAACGAAAGAAATAACCATAGAATGGCGCGAACTGGATGACTTTGAAATCGTAAAAGAGCAAAAAATAAATTTAAATTAAGAGGGAAATGCATGACTCAACCACACTACATAAGAAGATCGTTCCGAGTACCGATGAACGACGAACAAGCCCTAAAATGTCTCGCAGTGCTCAAAACCTCTGAGAAACCGTTTCATGTCTCTCCAGACCCGGACAGACTGGGCTACATGAAAGTGAAGATAACCGGTAAAAGAAAGAACCCCAACATACCAAAACCCTTGATGAAATATGCCCATGACTACGATTCGTGGCATCCTGTAGACAAACCCGGTTACCTTGAAGGTATAGAATACAAAATACTGCAAAAAGGTGAAAAAACACGTTCAGCAAAGATCGTATACAGAGGAACCGTGCCGATATACCCTGGTTATGGTTTCAGAAAAGATGTCGAAGTAAAGGGTGACGCAGTATTCCACGACGGGATGCCCGACGAAGACGAACTCCATGCAGCCATACGCGAAGACATAGAGATGACTCTAAGAGAAAGGGAACCTTTTGATGATAGACCTGAAAGACAATCAAAAAACCCAGACGCCATTGTAGAAGCTTGAGGGAGATAATATGAAAAAAAACAAAGTAGAAAAGATCTACGACACCACCAACAGAGAATACCACAAAATGCCTTTCGGTACAAAAAAAGGTTGGTTAGACCGTCCAGAAAAAATTGACAAGATTGGAAACAACATCCTTAGCCACCTTAAAGATGTATACGATCAATTTGAGGAGAAGACTAGTGGCTTCACAAATGGATTTGTTTCGATCAAAGGAAATAGAGAAAACAACGATTATCACTTTATAAAAATCAGTCTGTGTGGGCTGGGTAAAAAAGGACAAGAAAGATACGTCAAATCCTCAACTAAAACCCTAAAGGGTCGTAAATTTGATCCCTCCGACCAGATGATGAAAGAAATAAAACCATTGATAGAAAAAGAGGGATACAAAATCATCCACGGCAAACAAGATGAACTACCAGAAAAATTTGAAGGCCTTTTCTCCAGTGACTATCTAGAATATGACGGTTTCATCTTCTCTAAAGCTGATGGTGGTCATGGGGTTTCTGAAACAGTCCCAAAATCTGCAGTAAGTCCTCACTTCACACTCACCCTCGGCTTCATAATAGAAAAAACCTGCAAATGAGTCAAAAATCCTCTAGGATAAAACTTGATGAGAACATACATGTATTAAAAGAAAGAACCAACAATCTTTTTGAAGAAATATAAGGTGAAAATATGACTGAAGAAAAAGAAAAATTAAGAAGAACCTTGAAAAACGTTCGTGAAGCCCTAGATAGAATCGAAAAAGATATTGAAAAATCAGACGCTGAAGAAATAAAGAAAAAACTTGAAAACCAGCTAAACAACGTCTTGAATCCAAGGGGCGTTGTCGTCGAGTACGAAATAGAAAATGGGTACGAAGACATGAATATGATATTTGTAGGAGATACAGAAGATGTTGGCTACACAATGAAAACAAGAAAAACCGTTAAAAATATATCCTTAAGAATCTAATCTAGAGTGAAAATATGGCACGAGAACGGCGTTGGGTGTTTAAGAAAAAGAAAGATGGGCCCGACTTTATGCTAGAAACCCCACATATTACGCTTGAAAGGATTGATCGATATGTCCAAGGAAGACTATTTTCACTTCATCCTATGTCCGCTCTGCCATAGATCAGTCGGCAGCCAAAATTCGGAAGTAGATGCTATTGCCGGTCTCGTAAGACACGCTTTCTCTCAACACGATATAACCAAAAAAGAATGGATATGGATCTGGAACAGTATACAAGACAATAGAGAACTAAAAAAAGAAATCAAAAAAGGAAGTAAAACACAACAACTTTTTTCCTTCCTAGAAAATAACACCCAAAGATAAAAGAGAATCACTCTACTCATCGTCTCTTTCGCATATTCCCGTGGCGAAAGAGGTTTAAAACATGAATGATAAAGAAGAAGAAGAGTTTGAGCTCTCCGTGCGGAATATCAAAGAGGAACCCCCAAACTTAGAAAAAGCACTAAAAAATGACGAAAAACTCTTTTTAGGATACTGGGGGGATGGATACGAAAAACCCGCCACCGTATGCTACATGACTGAAGACGACTTTACCAAAGATATGGGATACAACGAAAAAGAAATTGAAAGAATTAAAAACCTCAAACATGGAGAAACCGCCGCAATAGGACCACATGGAGCACATCTTGTAACAAGAGTTGTATAAGCATAGGGGTGAAATGATGGGGGATATGGAAATATTGGAACAGATGGATGGACCTTATGGTCTTTTCTATTTGAAACCAGACATCTTCGATGCTGCTGTCCTCGATCTCCCATATCCTTTTGATAGAACAGGTGGGACTACAGCTCGTTGTCAAAACTGGTTCCCTGCTTTCAACGGATGGAAAGGAGAAAACTGGGAAGATGCCTATGATGATCCAACGCTGGAAGAAAACGATCAAGAAGCTTTTTGGAGATGGTTCCATGTACTGATGCATGAAGTCATAAGAACCTGTAGGGATGGATCCTATATCATTTTGTTCACAACTGAAGAAAACATGGAAAGAATAAAAAAAGAAATTAAATGTACTCCTTCTGATACTCATCACCTCTATGAAACAGAATACAGACGCGCATGGGTATGGGACAAAAAGAATTTTGGTATGGGATATTACGGAAGAGTCCAACACGAATTCATGATGGTATTTACTCTTGGCACCCCTAACACATATGTACAAAGCCACGGAACTATATTCAGACATAAAAAGGTAAATAGCGACTTCCCAACAGAAAAACCAGTATCTCTATTCAAAGAGATGCTCCCCCTCATAATCGATGATGATAAAGACCCTGATGAAGTCAGAATATGCGATGCAACTTGTGGTTCCGGTCCTGTCCTTAAAGCTGCTAAAGACTTGGGCTACGGTTATTGTGGGTTTGATATATGGGATGAAGCCATAGAAAAGACAAAAGAAAAGCTAAGACAAAAAACGATAAGTGGTGAAGACCTCTCCTTCGACCACGAAAAATCCATCCCTGAACAAACTCAGCAAGATACTCTAATATCTACCCATTAAAAAATTAAAAACTCCGGATGGTGTGAATATGACTAAAACTAAAAGCAGACATCCTCCAAGCCGAATAGACTTAGCTGAAGGGATGTCAAAAGATCAGCAAGTAAAAAAAGCTAAAAAAGTGCTCAAAAAGGAAAAGGAAAGCTGTGAGTTCAGGATAACTAAACTGGAAAACTCCCCATCATACAGAAAAGAAAAACAAGAAAACCAGATCAAATATCTAAAACAGAGAAAAAAACTGATAGAAGAAATATTAGAAAGAGAATTTTCTGGAATCAGAGAACTACTAGAGAAAACCAAACAAATCGAAGAAAAAATGGATAACCCTAAAAGACGCGCGTTAAGACAAGGCATATTATCAGAGTTCTGACCTTCATCAAAAGATAACTCTCTTGAAAATCATCATTTCTCACATCTTGTAGTATTGAGAAATGATACGGTTCAAAGCCCGCATACCTCCGTCTTTAGGCGGAGGAGGAGGAGTTCAACTTTCCTGGAAAACTAAAACGGTCATTTTCATTCCCTATTTTGAACAGCCCCAAGACCAACAGTTGTACCATATCCATCACCTCCTCTAAGAATCTCCCAGTTCTCTTCGCGACCTCTTATGCTATGCGAGGTCGCTTCGGAATGCAAGAAATAATGAACAACAAGAATACAACAATATCTTTCTCCGGGCTGGCTACGGGAGATTCTCACATAACAACCAAAAATAAAACAGAAACGCTTTCAAACGCCCAAAAAAGACATACCAAAATAAAAGAAACTAACAACAGCCCAGACAGATGCAACAGTAAAAAGAGACAAAACAACTCAATAAAAACAAAAAGCACGATCAAGAAAGTGAAAAACAAGGACCTAAATGAAAACAAAAATAAAATAGATATGAAGACAAGAGTAAAACCACATACATCAAAAAGACTAAAGAAGCAAGAAAAACAAAAGATCCTAGATACCCTACAAACAAACTAATAATTAAGAACATGCACACGCTTTCAACAGATCTAAAACCATTCTCTTTTTTGCATACATGAAAAACACATCTTTTTACGGGATTTAGTAGTGTTAACGGTTTCTGACTTGTTCTCAAGTGGGGGTGCAGGGGGAGAAATGCACAAAATAACACGTGTTATTTTTTCTTTCCTTTTCCAATGTTGATCCAACTGTTCGAACCCTTCAAGCATATTTTTTTCGTAAAAACACAAGTCTTAAAAAGAAAATAACACATGTTAAAATAAGACGCCCTGAGACTGACTGCAACATCTTCCTGATGACTCACACCGACGCTGCCGAGAACCATCACTCAACCTGACACCGCACGATATCTTCCTCCCGCTGAAGCCTCATCTCACACCTGACCTGCAGACTGAATTTATCCCAAGATTCGACTGCAACCTCATTCTCTTCGCTACTCTAGAAACGACACTACTCCTCTCTCTAACGCTGACACCACCGACCCCTTGCTTGACGCGGAGGTCGGACTTGATGAACTACACTTATACTGACTCTATCACCGATGCCGCCCGGTGTCCGATACAGGCGGGATGCTACATGAACGCCGCAAAAGAGGTGAGACCATGACCAAAGATGAAAACAACAACGAGGATGCTGATGATGTCGATGACGCTGAGGAAAAAACATATCATGAAAAAATCAAGAACGCAGTACGCAAATGGTCAAAAAACCAACGCGAAAGATATCGTATCATAAATCAAGTACTTCAGGAATCTAGCGATGAATACGAATATAAAGAAATGATGATGCAGGAAGCAAAACTCTTGAAGGCCGAGGCTACTCAACCACTACACTACTTCCTCGAAGAAGAAATAGAAGAATACGGAAGAAATAAACAAAACGGCAAAAATCAAGATAAAATAACTAAAAAACAAAAAAACTACATCAGAGATCTACTCGAAGGAAACATAAACAATCAACAGCTCTTCCTTAAGGCTACTAAAAACTTCAGCAACATAAAGGGACAGAACAACCAAATATCAGACATAATGAACCAATTAACAAAAGAACAAGCCAGCGAGATGATAACCAAGTTGGAGGATAACTCAGGGTGATATGTATGATAAATAAAAGCAAAGATGTGGATGAAATGAACAATCCTGAATCAGAACAAGAAGCAGACAATCAAAATAAACCAGAGGTTAAACCTGACCCTGTAAAATCAGCAAGAAGTCCCACACCCAATGGACAATCAATCGAAGCTGTAGCCAATGAAGATCCAAATAGAGATTACTATGGCAGATTGATCACATATACATTTTCAGACATCCTTATTCCTGCAGACTCTCTTAGAGAATTATATTCCGAAATCGGAATCCCTCTAGACTATTTTCCAAAGGAGATAAACGACAGAGGTGCTTGGAAGAGAGCCTGTAGAGAAATAGAAAAGAAAAGGACATATCAAGAAAAACAAGATACAGATAATCCAGAAGAACTGACTATCATCCATGAAGCAATCAAAATAAAACCTTCAGTAAGACAGATCGAAAAGACAGTGATTAATTCAGAAAACGAAGAGGTAAACCATGAAAAAATAGTCAAGTTCAGGTACGAAGAACCAAAAAACATACAAATGAAAACTCTTGAAGGCAAAGAAGAAGAAGCCCTCAAATGGTATAACGAAATGATGACTAAATACGAAAAACTCAGGTCAAACTACACCCAAAACCACATACGGAACACGTTCAGAGAGAAAGTCATTCACGGTAATAAAATCAACTCTGTAGCTATCAGACGCACCGGTTCTGTTTACTTTATTCCAGAAAAACACGCAGAACTGATCGAAAAATTCTCCAAGCTCGCCAAGACACTCGATAAGATGTCCAACGATATACTGGAAATAGTGGCTATCCCAGTAGTAAAACAACCAGAACAAAAAGATATGATAAAGAGACACATCAAAAAAGAGACTGTAGACAGAACAAGCAAAGTGATGGAAAAGGCAAAAGAGATAATCGAAGAAGACAAGAAAATAAATCCCTCAACATACGAAAACTTCATCGAAGAAATGCAATCCCTCAGGAAAAAACGAGAAGAATACAAAAAACTACTCGATGCTCCTTTGGATGTGTGTGAAGAACAAATAAACATACTCAGACAACAACTACAAAAAATAACAGACAATGTTAAAAGTGACTAAACACTCTTTCCCTTATTTACTTCACTTCCACAGCTTTTCACGGTGGAAGTATAATAAAAATCGAGGTGTAATTCATGAACCTGAATAAAAAATTCCAAGATCTAGAAGATGAGCTCTCTAATTTCTTCAAAGAGAGAGATGAACTAATTCACGGCACTATTATAGCAATTTTATCGAAAAAACACGTGTTTGCTGTAGGTCCTCCTGGAACTGCAAAGTCGATGATAATCAGAAAAATATCCGACACCATCCAAGATGCTAATTACTGGGAATGGTTATTCACGAAATTCACAATCCCAAAAGAAGTGTTTGGCCCTGTTAAACTATCAAAACTAAAAGAAGACAAATTCGAAAGAAAACTAAAAAACAAGCTCCCAAATGCAAACTTTGCATTCATCGATGAAATATTCAAAGCAAACAGTTCCATCCTTAATAGCCTACTTACAATACTCAATGAAAGGATCTACCATAATGGCGAAAATCCACTAGATGTCCCTTTAGAAACCGTAATGAGTGCTTCCAACGAAATACCAGAAAATAGAGACGAATTGGGAGCACTGTGGGATAGATTCCTGATCAAACACAGAGTAAAACCTATCCAAAACAATCAAAAATTTAGAAACATGTTAAAAGAAGACGATCCTGACGTAATCAATGAGGAAGAATTAATTGAAGAAAAAGCAAATGAAGAAATAGACATCACGACAACATTCACTTTAGACGAGATCCACAGAGCACAAGAAGAAGTACAAAAAGTGAAAATCACAGACGACGTCCTCGACAATATAGTAGAAATCAGAAATGTCCTCAGAAAAGAAGGCATCATACCTTCTGATAGAAGATTCAAAGAAGCAATAGACGCAATAAAAGCAGAAGCATGGCTTCACGGTAAAGACACAATAACACCAGATGACTTGAGAATACTATCTCACATACTATGGGATGAAATCGACCAAATTAGTATAGTTAGAGAACAGATAATGGAAACAACTAACCCTCTCATGAGAAAAGCTAATGAATTGATAGATGGAGTAAGAGATGCTTGGAAAAAAGCTCAAAAAGCGGAAGATTCCGAACAATACAGTGTTGCTTCAGAAGCAGTAGACAAGATAAATAAGGCCGTTGAAGGAACAAATGAAATGCTTGGGCTTGAAGATATAAAAACCAAACTAGAAACACAAAACAGAGATACAAAAAGGATCGAGAAATACATAGAAGAAGCTAAAGACATCAAGAAAAACAAAATATCTAAGGGAATAATGGGATTATGACCAACCTACACTTCCCTCTACCTTATTTTGACCCCTCACATTATAGTGGTGGTGGGTCAAGTACAAGTCAATAAGGTGTTATCATGTCTATATTAGATGAATTGAAAGGGGACTTCGAAACAAACAAAAAAAACAACGTCATAAAACACGATGCTCTCGATAATCAAAACTTTAACGAGATGAGAAATAACTCTGATAAACTCAATGAAAGTACAGAAAAAGCAACAAAAGAGATGTCAACCGCTGATAAACTTGCTGAAGACATATTCTACTCACTTTACAAATACGATCCAAAACAACACGAAGAGAAAGAAATCAAAAGTCAATACAAAATGAATAAAAACCTAATAGAAAAGACCATGGACACCAAAGAATTTGAGACGTTTAGAGAAAGAACACAAATGGATGAAATGCAAAGCGCGATAGGAACCATCTCCTTCCTAGAAAAAACTTTAGAAAAAATGGACGATGAAGACATCAAAAAAGTAAACAAAAAAACACAACAACTAAACAAACAGCAAAACGAATTGGAATCGCTGAAAAGTCAATTGGAAGGTCTAGACTCAATAGAGAACAAAAACGAAGAGTTGGAAGAACAACTAGAAAAGAAAAAAGAAAAACTAGAAAAACTCAAAGAAAAACAAGAAAAAACAGAAGAGAAACTAGAACAAAATATGCAAAACGCCTCATCAGCGATGAGACAAGCAGCAAGGGAAGGGATGAAAGAAGCAAAGAAAAACACACAAAACATGGAAGATATGATTTCAGGTTGGGGATTAGGCGACAACGGTGATATGAAAAAGTTACCCCTTGATAAAAGAATAGAACTCGCAAAAGAACTCAAAGACAACGAAAAGCTTCAGAAAATAGCCAAGATGATAGGATCCATGAAGAGGCTCTCACTATCAGTCAGAAAAAATAAAGTCACAAAGAAACCTGAAGAAATACAAAACATAACAAGGGGTGATGATATAAGCAGAACACTGCCCGATGAGCTGGGTCTCCTTGCAATGGATGATGAAATTACTGATCTGCTGTTCTTCAAAAGAAAGGAAGAAAAAGAACTACTTCAATACGAACTCGAAGGAAAAGAAAAAAAAGGAAAAGGGCCTATAATAGCCTGTGTAGATACTTCAGGCTCAATGTCAGGTCAAAAAGAAATCTGGGGTAAAGGAGTAGCAGCAGGTTTATTCCACATAGCAAAAAGAGAAAATAGGGATTTTATAGGAATATTATTCTCCTACAGCAAAGAATCCATGAAGACATACCACCTATTGCACGATGACATAAGCAAAGATGAACAACTCAAAAGATTCAAAGACTTCTCTCAAGGATTTATAGGAGGAAATACAGACTTTGAACCTCCTCTCAAAGAGTCGATAGAACTCATATCCTCGGGAATAAACGCCGAAAAAGACTACAAACAAGCAGACATAGTATTCATAACCGACGGCCAAGCAAAAATAACAGATGAAACAAAAAATCAAATCGAAGAAATAAAGGACAAAATAGAATTTAAAATAATCGGGATAGGTGTAGAATCCTTAGCCGGTGGCCTTGAAGACTTTTGTGATAGAATATACTCCATACATGAAATAGCAAAAGAAGGTCATGAAATTGCTCAAGAAACATTCCACTCAATCCAATAACGATAACAGGCATGAATCACCTCAAAAACCCCTTCCAAAATCCTTTCCCTTTTTCAGAAATAAAGGTGTATGTAATGAAAGCAAACACAACAAAAAGAAAGAATAGTAACGAATCAGTGAAGAGTGTGCAGAAGTCCATCGGAAAACTTGCCGATGAACTGAACATGGATGAAGAGGATGTGCGGGAAGCACTGTCCATGGCTGAAAATGCATGGAAAGACGCAAAAGAAGAAGCAAAAAACAAAGATGAAACAATAATCACTCGCGAAATGAAAACAATAGCAGGAAAAATGGCCGTTCCAGATCTTACTGCAGTTGAAGTTCTAACGTTAGCCATCCTCTTTAAGCAAATAGATGTATCGGCACAAAAGAAAGGTGTAAAAGAAGAGAAAAATGTAGGAGAAAGACAACCTCAACAGAAAAAACAAGCACCACGAAGAATGTATCAGTGATCTCTCTAAAACCTTTTTACTCTTTCTCAAAGGCACTGCTATGAACCGGTGCCTTGTAATTAACACGTGATAAAATGTCAGATAGATTTCAACAACTCTATGGAATTAAATGTATACAGCTCAGGCCTCTTAGTTGGGATCAACCAAAAGCAGGTCTTAAACCTAACTACACTGAAAACCCTGCAGTATGGTACGACTACCCAAGAGTCCCACAAAGATACGGCGTCCTTCTCGAACCTAATAACTTATTGGTCGTAGATATCGATCATCCGGATAAAATTGACCACAATAAACTAAAATCGACTTTCACAGTTAAAACGGGTGGAGGAGGATATCATCTATATTACAAACTAGATGTGGATGGTATGACTTCTGATTACACTCCTGATTGGGGTGAACTGAAAACAACTGGTCATGTGGTCGGTCCAGACGTAATGCACGAGTCTGGTAACAAGTATGAAGTGGTAAAAGATATCTCAATAAAGAACATAACCAAAAAAGATCTAGTTCCTGTTTGTGGCGAAGACATATTAAAAGATGATGAAGATGAAACTAGAAATGATGATAATGCATCAAATACCAAGCATGACTACAACAAAGATGACCCTCTTGGATTTGTAAAGAGTGATAAGATACGAAAAGATATAAGAGATGCACTGAAAAGCCCAGGCGCGCCTCATAACAAACGTGTTTGGGCAGTTGGCTGGATGTACTCTGTTGCAGGTCTTAATGAGTCTGAGATATATAATATCGTATCTCAAATAAACAGGTGGAGCGACTTTGATAGGGAAACAACAAAAAACCAGATAAAATCAGTTATCAATTCATCAAGAAACGGAAGAGGTTGACCTCACAATGCATAATTTGCACTGGACAATTTCTCAACGCAAAGTCTTAAATAAAACGTTCGTAGGTATGTGAAAATGAGTGATCTACAATGGTCCTGTTAGCGGATTCTTTAGAAGTAATGACGCAAAGAAAACAAGTAGTAAAGAATGAGGAAGAAGACCAAAGTGATGAAAACAACTTTGCTACTACCCTTAAAAAAGCAAAAGAGATAACAGACGACCCCTCATTCAATCAATGCCTTGATAAAGCAATAAGCATTATGGAAAATAAATAAGGACCTCTCTCTGTTCATTATTTCATCTTTTCTCTTCATTCTAAATGAGAAAAGACTTCGGTACACACCGTGGTCTTCATTCTAAATTCAAAATGGAGTCGATGTTATGAAAAAAAACAACCAGGATAAAAAAGAGAAAATTGAAAATGCTCTCTCTTTTCTAAGAGAGTCTATATCTGAAGGCAACTATCTAGCGAAGACTGATCTGAATGATTTCAAACTATATAAGATAACACAAATAGATAAGACAAATAATACAATCATCCTTGATACGATATACAATCCTCGATTTAGATATTCTGTCTATCTCTTACAAAATACAAAAACCGAAGAAAAAAAATGGCTACAATCAGGACCTGATGGCCGCCTGTACTCACTCGGGACACTTCCTGAAGTTGAACTACCAGAATACTCTGAGATAGGTGAAGCTATTGATGAAGAAAACTGGGATTTAAAAAACGGAGAACTCGAAAGAAATGAATCAATCGAAATACTGGTTTCAGGATTATCAATACCCCGATTAGCTGATGAGATTGAAGCAAATAATTTCGTAGAAATAAACGATGATGTGATAAACAACAACGAGGAAATCACAAAATCCTATGTTGAAGAGGAAATAAATCAATTGGCAAGTAAAATTGGTATGGATCATCCCCTCAATATCGGTGATGTAGGATCTTACGGTGCTGAAGGAGTTATTGATGTTTTTGTCGCAGTCAAGACCTATATAAACTGTGTAAAAACAGAATGACCTTTGCTTTTCTTTTTAGTGAAAAGAATCACATATTATTTCATTTTAGAGGGATAAAAGGCTACTCGAAGAGAATGAATGGAAGAAGATTGGTGGAAGGGGTAAAATTGGCGACCAAAATTGGGGCGCATTACCTGAAGGATTTCCAAAAGAAAAAATAGAAAAAACTAGAAAAGAACTAGAAGGACATATTGAAGAAACAGTACTAATAACAGGTGG
>Ga0207421_10003001_pt1 | contig 20527 bp, 30 predicted proteins | sample SodLakKL_010_SED_4_FD_187542 | JGI IMG/M metagenome (GOLD analysis project Ga0207421, IMG submission 187542) | Alkaline sediment microbial communities from Lake Tanatar, Kulunda Steppe, Russia - 8KL_010_SED (SPAdes) (version 2) | ecosystem: Environmental > Aquatic > Non-marine Saline and... | reverse complement strand
AAGTGAACTAACAGGCCTTAGCTGCGATGCACCCGAAGATTCTCCTGTTTCCAATGCCGATGTATGTGTACAGGTCGGTGGCGAATGGCACGACTGTTCCGATATTGTTCCAGGTGGACCCGAAAACTGTCCTGCATGCCTCAATTAGGTCTCTGTGGCTGTTCCTAAAACTTTTAAATACTTTCGTGGATTAAACAACTAAACTGGAAGCGAAGATAGTGTTCAAAAATACTAGAATTCAAAGATCTGAAACAACAGAACAAAAACGGAGGTGAATTTGATGGCAGAAGAAGCAGACGACAACGTGATTTTTGTAGGAAATAAACCGCCCATGAGTTATGTTCTTGCATGTGTTACACAGTTCAACGATGGTATGGACGAGATTCACATCAAGGCAAGGGGCAAGGCAATCTCAAGGGCCGTCGACGTTGCAGAGATAACCAGGAACAGGTTCGAGGAAGATGCTGTAATTGAAAGCATCGAAACCGGAACAGAAGAAATCGAAACAGACGAAGGCGATGAGATCAACGTTAGCTCGATAGACATTCTGATGAAGAAGTAGTCATTGAGCCAAACCAAGCCCATTCTTCCCTTTCTTTTTATTTTGACAGTAACGACTTGAAGGTATAGACTTTGTCCTGTTTTGCAATGGAAACTGCCCTTTCAAGCCTCTTGGGACTTTCTGAATATATGGTTATGAGATTGTCTCCTTTCTCCACTGGATCATCCTTCTTTTTATGTAGATACAGGCCTGACTTCTTTTCCTTTGAGCACCCGGCAACCTTTGCAATCTTATTTACATACTTGTTGCATATGTCATCTACACGTCCTCCTTCCTCGGCCACGATGGTTTCTCTGTTTTTTGCAAGTTCTACGTCCTCTGGGTCCACTATTCCACCTCCTTGTTCCTTGACTATCTCCTTGAACTTTTCATATGCATCGCCACTTGTGAGTATATTCTCTGCTGACATCTTCGAATTAACCCTTTCAAGTATAAGATCTGCCATTTTGATGGACTTATCTTTTAGATCCTCTGGACCTTCCTTTCCATTTGATTTAAGTATCTTCAGGACATCCCTTGCTTCAGGGGCAGGACCTACACCCTTTCCTATGGGACTTGAGCCGTCTGATATAAGTGTGAATACATCCATATCAAGCTCCTGGCCGAGTTGTTCAAAGTACTTTGATAGTTCTGTCGCCTCTTTGTCACCATCCACCTTTGTTCCATCTCCCATTGGTATATCTATGAGAACTGTCTCTGCACCCACGGCCTTTTTCTTTGCAAGAACAGAAGAGAGAAGCTGCTCAAGTGGATCCAGGTTCAGAGAGTCTCTTACCCTTATGAACTCATCGTCTGCAGGGGCGAGGTTCAGTGATCCTCCCCATGAAAAACAGCCGTTTGTTTTTTCAACTATTTTCTTTATATCTTCGAGATCATGCTCTACATCCGTGATGACCTCCATGGTATCTGCAGTTCCTGCCGGTGAGGTTATGGCTCTTGATGAGGTCTTCGGCATTTTGTATCCGGCTGCTGCAATAATTGAAACTATAAGCGGCGTTGTTCTATTTCCGGGAACTCCACCTATGCAGTGCTTATCGACTGCATTTTCTACATCAATCTGTTCCCCTGTTTCTACCATTGCCTTTGTCAGATCCTTTGCCTCTTCCAGAGAGAATTCTGACATCTCTATTGCAACTGTGTAGGCCATGAGTTCTGAATCTGTCAGACGAAAATCTACAGCATCCTTTACTATGGAAAGGGTTTCATCGTAGTTCAGAGAATCCCCATCAATCTTTTTCTTTATGTGTTCAATGGAGTCGGGTTTTATTGTACTTTCTACAACTACAGTTTCCCCTTCTTTCACACATAGGTTTTCCTTTGTTTCGTCGAAGAGAACAACATGGTTTCTTGGAACCTCCTTTGATGTATCGACTATTGCCATCCCCTTTGTTCCTCTGTGGTTTATGCATATCCTATCACCGAGAAATATGGAGTTTTCTGCAGCATCCCTGTGGTTGAGAATTACAACGGGCTTGCCTGCTCTTATGTCCAAGGTCTTTACCTTTGCTTCCATGGCTAACACAACTAAAGAGTTAGTTTGATTTATAAAAATAAACTGCGAGTTCTATGGCAACAACTATAGACAGAGTTGTGTTCATAAAGAGAAAGGCCATGTCGCCTATTCTGTAGGAATGGAGCGCAAGTGAAACCGATCCGAGAAAGCTGAAGAATATAAACTTGGGGTTCAGTGCTTCAAGACTCTCGCTTTTCATTGTCGTTATCGTTTCGGGCATCCATGCAGCCAAAAGCAGCAGAGCTCCTATCCATCCTATGTTTATTATTGACCCCATTTTTCGAGAGCCCTCCTCAGTTCGCTGTTTTCCTTTGCAGCTTCGTCTAGATTTTCTTCGTTTATAACGGCTCGGCATGCTTGTCTTATTGCCCTTGCACCTGCCTCTGTTCCATCGGGATGTCCATGGCAGCCTCCGCCGAACTGTGCAACAATGTCCTTACCCATTCTCCCAACAAGTCCAGGCATGTTACCTGGTTGAAGACCACCGGATGCAACAGCAAAGACCTTCTTTATATTTTTCCAGTCCTGACCAAGCCTTCCTCTTTCTTCATTGATTTTCTTTGATTCTATAGACTCCTCTATCCTGAGAACTTTTTTTTCATCGCCTTCCATCTTCCCTACACCGGCTGTGCCTATGTGTAGTTGATCTCCTCCTATGAGTCTTGTGAGTTTGGCTACTGTGAGCATACTTATGCCGTGTTTCTTGCTCCTTGTAAAGGCGGCGTGTCCTGCGCGGTGGCAGTGTATTACAGTATCCTTTCCTTCGAGGTAGTCACGCATCTCTTGTAGAGCACTCCATCCTGTTGTTATTATATCTATCATAACGTAGTTGCTTCCCTTTTCTATCAAGTAATCGGCCCTTTCCTTCATCTCCGATACAGGAGCTGTTATATTTCCCATATACTCCTTTCTTTCACCTGTTTCTTCTTCGGCCCTTTCCTTGAGTTTCATTGTTTCATCTATCCTTCTGCGGAACGTGTTGAAAGTCATCGATGTAAGGTTTTCATCGTCTTTGACAATATCAAGACCACCCTTCCATGCTTTGTAGGCGACCTCTGCGTGTCCCTTTGAGTCCAGACCTAGCTTTGGTTTAACAATTGTTCCAAGCATAGGCCTTTCCTTTACAGAAAAGAGGTCCCTTATTCCGCTTAGACCTACCTGGGGTCCATCGAACTGGTCCACCATCCCAGGCGGAAATTTTATGTCCTCGAGCCTTAGACTTTTGAGAAGCTTCATTCCGAATATATTTCCGCCTACAGAAGAGAGCAGTTGTGGTACGCTATCGAGTTCGAAGAGTTCCTTGGGATATGCTATCTTTGCGTATGGTTTATCTATATCATATACTCTTGCCTTTATTCTCTTGGCCCTTTCGTTTACTGTTCCTATATGTGTCCATGTTCCTACGCTTGACTCCTTGGCTATGTTGGATGCGGCTTCTTCGAAACTAAAGCCTTCTGATGGTTCTATTTTGAAAAGGCAGATAAGATCGTTTTTCTTTGGTTCGTATTCTGTGTCTATAAAGTTCATATGCTTCATCTCTTGTTATATTGTAAACCTTCCTTTTAACTCTTCCATTATTTCATGTTTTTTCATTGCACCGTCCTCTGTTATTAGTTTGTCTATCTTCGACCAGGGTGTTATGTCAAAGGCAGGGTTTTCAAGTACAAGCTCATGCTTCTTTTCTAGATGCTCGTGTTCCTGTATTTCGTCGGGTGATCTTTCTTCCAGAGTTGAAAAGTTGTCGTAGTCGAACTTGTCCTTCGTGGCCAAAAACCAGAACTCTGTTTCGTCGTCTTCGGCGGCAGCCAATGATAGCAGATATGTTCCTATCTTGTTCAACACACCCGACGGTTTGATCGAGTCCACGCCTACAAAGACGTAGTCTGCAGCCCACATGTAGAGACCGGCTGCTGCATCTACTATATAGTTAACGGGAACGCCCATGTCGTGGAGTTCCTTTGCGGTTTTAACTCCCTGTAACTTTGGTTCTGTTTCTGTGACTATGACCCTGAAGTTTCTATCGAGATCCATCATCTTCTCGAAGGCTGATATTACAGCAGAGGAGTGGCAGTGTGTAAGTATTATGGATTCATCCTCCACCATGTCTGCAGCTATCCTGCCTGCATCGTCCTTTGCTGTGTTGAGATAGTCTATGGTTGCATCTATGGCTTCGATTTCACCTCTTCTCTTTACAAAGTCTATACAGTTATGGGCGGAGACACCAGTCGGCCGTGCATTTTTTAGCTTTTCTGCTGCTTTGTTGAATCTATCACTGAAGCCTTCCTCTTCGACTATCTTAGAAAGAACCGTTAAACTCTCCCTGGCTATTGTCTGTGCACCCTGTATTTCAAGATCCTTTATCTTCCTTACGGTCTCATCGACATCGGGCATCGACATAGAAAACTTTATGTGGAGCGATAATTAAAAGGTTTTCTATGAACAAACAAGAGGACATCGATTCTTTAATTGAACGTATGAAGGCCAAAGGTAATCTTACATCAGACCATGTTGAGAAGGCCATAAGAAGAGCTCCAAGACACCTCTTTGTTCCGGATGATGAGGTTGAACGGGCATATCTGGATTTACCTCTTTCTATAGGCCATGGTCAGACAGTGTCGCAGCCCTCGGTCGTGGCTAAGATGACAGAATATTTGGAAGTGAAGGAAGGAGATAGGGTGCTTGAGATAGGAACGGGATCAGGATGGCAGTCTGCTGTACTGTCTGATGTAGTTGGAGAGTCGGGTAAGGTGTACACGGTCGAGCTGGTGGATGATCTGGCAGAAAAGGCACGGAAGAAACTGAGGGATGTAGGTAAGGAAAATGTACATGTTTTTGTTGGGGATGGTTCCTGGGGTTTAGGTGAGTATGCTCCATACGATGGTATAATATGTACTGCAGTTTCACCGAGGATACAGGACGAATGGATCGATCAGCTGAAGGTTGGTGGTAGGATAGTATGTCCTGTTTCGGGTGCAGTTCTACACAATCTGGTTGTCGTAGAGAAGACAGATGAGAACAGTGTCGAGACTATAAGAAAGGAAAGGGGTTACCGTTTCGTTGAGCTGAAGGGAGAGAAAGGTTTTTGAGTTCAGAAAAGAAGTTTTAGATATGTCTCCATTGTTTGGTTTCCTGTCCGACGACCAGGAAAGAGAGGAATCCGTTGTTTTCCAGGAGTTTGAAGACTGGTTCTACAACGAGCTGGAGGGTCTCGAGGACTTAGAGTGGAGTGACGTGGATTATATATATTCTCGGATAGACGGTTTTGTGGAAAGTCTTGGGAATTCTCTGGATAGATTCGAGGATACAGAAGTTCCGGATGATATTTCTCCAAGGCTGAGAAAGATGGCTGTTTCGAACAGAAAGGTTTTAATCGGAAGACTCCGGAGTTTTATAGACCACTTCGAAGTTCCGGATGAGGAAGGATATTCCAAAATGAAACGTTTTCTTTCGGAGAAATCATCCGAGCTCGATAAGATATCAGACAAGGTCAAGAAGAGTCTTGTTGTACTTAGCAAGGCCCAGCCCGATGCTACAAAGAACATAGTGGACAGTATGAAAGACCTGGAAAACAGGTTAGACGTGGACGAAGACCTAGAAAGGACGGTTTCTGTAGTCAGAAAGTACAGAGAGATGTCTGAGAAAAGAAGAAGGCTTCCGGATCTGTTTGAAGAAAAGAAAAATATAGAACGGAAGCTGGAGGATAGCCTGAGAGAGAGGGAAAATCTGAAAAATAGACTGAAGAATATCAGAATATCCGAGGATACAGAAGCCATAGAGTCCAAGAAAGAAAAAATTACTGATCTAGAAAAAAGGATAAAGAAACAGGAGAACAGAATCCGAACCTCTATTGCTCCCCTGAAGAGAGGCTTCAAGAAGATGAAGTATTTTGGAATCGACGGTGGAAGAGAAGAGATGCTTGAAGGTTATATTAAATCACCTGTGGAGACTGCAACAAGGGACAATGATCTTTTATTCCTAAGAGATACAGTTGGAAGACTCGAAAGTAGTCTTGATGGAAACGAACTTGATTTTTCTGAAGACGAGACCCAAAGGCTGGAATCTGAGCTTAATAAAACAGATCTTTCCGATATAAAGGACTGCATAGAGTCCATAACCAAACTCAAACAAGAGATAGAAGATGCAGAGAAGTCCATTGAAAGTCTCTCCATAGAAGACAAAGTCAGTTCTATCAATAACAAAGTAAAAAGAAAGAACGAAGAAATCGAAGAACTCAGACAAAGACTGAAAAAGAAAGAAGAGGAGATAAGAAAAATCAACAGAGACCTCGGAAGTATGGGAGATGATATCGAAAAAATTGTGTACGACTTACTTGGCGTTAAACTCGATCTAGAAGGAATCAAGCCTTGACTGTGTCCCTGAATTTCTATTTTTCTTCAGTTTCTCTATGGGTTTTTTGATTCTGTTTTCGGAGAAGTCATGTTCGTCACATAGAAACTTCTTAATGTCATCCTCTCTGGGTTCATGCCATTCCAAACTGTAGTTTTCTGTAACGGATGGATTCATGAAGAGATTCATTATGTCTTCTGGATCCTTTTCAAATGACCAGTCGACTTCTTTTATCACAGAGCGGAGATCTCCATGTTTCTTTACTATCTTTAAAGCATTCTTAGGTCCTATACCCTTTACTCCACCTGGAGCATAGTCAGTCCCTACCAGTATTCCCATTATAACTAGTTGCTCCCTACTAATCCCCAAACCATCTAGTATTTTTCCGAGTTCAATCTTCTCTGGCCTTATCTCCACATACTCTTTTTTATTTGGGAGCTTTCTTTTTCCGGTGATTGTTAGGTTTCTTACGAGAACAGGAGCGCCGAATAGAAGCGAATCAAAGTCCTGGCTTCCTACTGCCCAGGCATCACCTCCCTTTGCCATAAATGCAGCCTGTGCTTCTCCTTCACCCGGGGCCTGTATCCAGGGTATTCCCATGGCGTCAAGCAAATCCTTTGACTGCTGTACCATTTCTTCCTGGACAGTTACCGACTGCATGGCATACTTCTTTGCCTTTTTCTTTTTTCCTTCTCTAAGGGCTTCCTTGTGTTTCTCCTTTGCTTTTTCTCTTCTCTTCCTTCTTTCCCTGTTTACAGTTTTTTTGAATTCAGGGGGTTTTCCGTCGAAGACGTAGAATGGTTTTATTTCATATTCCACAAGCTTTGCAGTTCTGTAGAATAGACCTGAAAGGTGGGACGTTACCCTCCCCTTTGAGTCTTTAAGCGGTTCTCCGTCTGGTTGTCTTATTATCGAAAGAAACTGGTACATCATATTAAGTGAATCGACTGCAAAGGTCCTGCCTTTGAATGCATCTAAAGAAGATTCTTCAGGTTCAATGAGATCCGCGATATCCACACCCATAGGCCATCAGCGAGGGATACAGCGTTACTGGTATTCTCCCTTGAGGCTTATATAGCTTCTTGCCATCTTTTCTGTAACTTCTCTGTCTTGATCCTGAAGCTCTCTTACCTTTTCGACAGGACTTCCGCTGTATACCGAGTTGGGTTCTGTCTCTGTTCCAGGTGGAAGCAAACTACCGGCTCCGATTATGTTGTTTCTTCTTATCTTGCTGTGGTGCAGAGCCGTGACGTTTATTCCTATCAATGCGTTGTCGTCTACATCACACCCGTCGAGTACTGTTCCGTGGGCTACAGTGACGTTGTCGCCTATCCTAACACCGTTCTTAGAGTTCGGATGAATAACGACATTGTCCTGTATGTTTGTATTTTTTCCTATGACGACCTTTCCTATGTCTGCTCGTATTACAGTACCCGGCCAGACAGAGCTGTTTTCTCCTATCTCTACATCACCTATGAGTACAGCATCAGGAGCAACCCATGCACTGTCGTCTATCCTAGGGTAAGGACTATCTGTCGAGCTTCCGCTTTTTCGAGAAGCCGAGAAAAAACTTTCTTTTAATTTCCTTAACACACTATCCCCTTCTTATCTTAGACAACTACCTTTTTAAATATTTACAGGTATTTGGTCTTTTCAATCCTTTATTCCGGATAGTTTGTTCAATCTGTAGCTGGCCATGAACTCTATGTCTTCGTCGCATCCTTTGACCTCGTCGAGTACAGACCTGTATTCCTTTTCTGCTTCGTCTAAAAGATATTCACCCTCGAGAACAATTGCCTTGTAGAACCTTTCCTTGCAGTTTTTGGGAGTGAAGTTCATGGCAACGGCACCGACGTCGGTGGAAAAGGGATCCTGTACAGCATCCTTGAATTCCTGTAGAGAGTATATATTGGAATTTTTTACATCTTCTTGGTCCATTTTTTCACCTCCTTTCTTCTTTGTGTACAACATTCCATTATAAAGTCAGTAAAGTATTTAAGCCTTGATATCATGCAACCCTTCCATTAGATGGAGATGTGACTTACATCCACAGTCCGAAGACCCAAAATTTTCAACCGGAGTCTCTTCGCTCAGAATAGATATGGCCCTGTTTAGTAAACATTCACTTTCCTTGTCCGTTCGTATCTTTACTGTTGCCACGACCTCTGCTTTGTCGAGAAAATAGTCTATGTGCCAGTGTTTTTTCTTGTCGTCGGACAGATGTCTTTCTACTCTTTTATCAAGGTTGTTCATTCCGGATCCGACGTAACAGTATTTTCCGGGCTGAAACTCGAAGCGTCCAAGGCTACCTACTTTTATATTCTTTTTTTGATTTAGCTGAATCAAAAGAAAGTAAATGCCTCTGTTTTTTTGACCCATCTCTTCTCAGGAATTTTGTTTTTCCAGTCTCTTTAATATAACCTTCTCCACCTCTACCAGATTCACTACGTCCTCTCTGTTGTACATAAGAAGTTTTCTAAGTGATTCTCGACAGTCCTTGTTTTTGTACCTTTTCCAGAGTCTGACTGCTTCTGATCCACCACATACCCCGGAATCTCTTCCTATGCCTAACTTCTTCTCTATTGCCTTAAGACCTCCCTTGAGATCACACTTCCATCCAAGATACATCAGATCCCTGTGGTCGATGTCTATATTTAGATCGTAGTTGTGTTCCAGAAAGGGTATATCGAAGCGTTTTCCGTTGTACGTAACTATTTCCTCGGCAAGACAGAGTAGATCTTCTATGCTCTTATGGCTGAGGTTCCTTCCCTTTACAAGTTGGTATACTTTATCTCCGTCGTAGGCCCCGACGACTGTAACTTCATTTCTTTCCCTGCTGAGGCCTGTGGTTTCTATATCAAGGTACAGCTTCGACATGATCAATTCTTTCGTATAGCAATTTAAATATGCTGTTGTTTTGCCACATAACTTTTTAGACATGAAGTCCAAACTATGTTCGATGAAGAAAAGAGTCTTTTACCATAGCTGTCCTGTTTGTGGGTTCAAACAGAAGTCCAAGGCGGAGAAAAGGGTCAGATGTCACAACTGCGGCAGGACCTACAAGGAGAAGACAAACCGATGCTCGCGGCCTATACCAAAGGATTCCGACGGGGTATTTAGAAAGGCAGGTGATATGGATGACTGAAATACTGGATCTCACAGATATTCCCTTTAGCCTGAGACAGACGCTTGAATGCGGACAGACATTTTCATGGAGCAAAACAGAGGAGGAAGGTGTGCAAAAGTACTTTACAGTGAGAAACGGCGGTATTTTGAAGGTATGGCAGGAAGGTGATAGGCTTATGTACGACTGCCTTGGAAACAGGGTAGATCCTGTAGATGTACTAAGGCTCGACGATCCTTTGGATGAAATTTACAGATGTATAAACAAGGACGGGTTCATGGAAAGGGCTGTTGCTGTAAACCACGGTCTCCGTATTGTAAGAGATGAGTTCTTTCCGTGTCTCATATCATATATAACATCGTCCCAAATGCAGATACCGAGGATATTGAGGATCCAAATGGATATCAGGGCGAAGTACGGACAGCCTTTGGAACTTGGCCGAGAGTATAATCAGTTTCCAGGACCGGGGGTTCTTGCAGATGTACCGGAAGATGAGTTGAGAAATCTTAACATAGGGTACAGAGCAGGGTACGTCAAAAAAACATCTGAGATGGTAAGAGACGGTGCCGTGGATCCGGAGAATCTCCGTTCCATGGACTACACCGAAGCAAAGGAAAAACTTAAGGTTCTTCCTGGTGTTGGAGACAAGGTAGCCGACTGTGTACTTCTTTTTTCTCTGGGCTTCCTCGAGTCTTTCCCTGTGGATACTTGGGTAAGGAGAATAGTCAAACAGGAGTACCGCGAAAAGTATTCCAAGAACTACGAGATCCTATCGGAAAATATGAGGAACTACTTTGGAGATTATGCAGGTTATGCCCAGGAATATCTTTTTCATTACGGAAGGACATGTACGGATCTGGAGTAAATAGGATCAAGAAGATGCTCTAAATATGCGCCTGTGGTCTAGTCTGGTAGGACTCGAGCCTCCCATGCTCGAAGCCCGGGTTCAAAGGAAGCATTGATCTTTCCAATGTCTCTGAAAATCCCGGCAGGCGCACCATCCTTCCAAAACCACCGAGATTTTTACTGCCTAGATCTGACTGCTGTTCCGTTAAGTTTCCCATGGCATGTTCAAATGGACTTGTATCCCACACATTGCCGAAAAATACGAGAACTGCTAGAAGTACTATTGTGGAGATAAGCAGAATAACTATTAACCTTATTGAAAGCTCTATACCCCTTTTATCGAGCATCCAACCATTCCTCCACCGTATGTATACCAGGCCTGTGTGTGTGTTTTGATGTCCTGTGGTGATTTTGCGTCGAGTTGAATATATCTCCTAGAGGGTCTTGTTCTTCGTACTGTTCGTCTATTCCTTCCTGTGTCTGGTTTATAGGCCCCGTTTCCCATCCCCATCCCATGAATGTAATCAGTATAAGCAGAACTATAATGGATATAACTAAGACTATTATTATCGTAACCGGAAGCGCAAGACCTTTTTTTGAAATCATTTTATCCCCTCAGCAGCATTTTTCTTCCCAGTCGACTTCCTCCAGTTTTTCTAATTCTTCTTCGTCCATTTCTTCTTCGTTGTAGCCTTCCCATATCTTGTCTACAGCACACTGTCCGGGATCCTCTTCATCGTAGTTTATGCAGCATCCCCTGGTTTCGAATCTATGGCAGGCCAGTTCGGTCTTTCCGCGGAACCCCATTTCCGTCAGTTCTTCACTTCCTGTGACAAAAAAAGTGGCAACAAGGAACAAAATAACAAGTACGATTATTGATACTACGACGATTCTAATTGAGCCTCCTAAGCCTTTTTTAGTTGACATTATTTATTCACAACATATATCAAACGGATCTTCTTGGTGTGTCCATAATTCGTTTTCAAACTCTTGGCACCGACCTATTTCTGGATTACTGCAACAGTTTCTCTGGAGGTAGCCTACACAAGAACGGCTTAGTTCATCTTCTTTGGTGGGCCCCTCTGTTATATCCAGGCTTAAAACTATTATGGAAAGGATCACTATCAAACTTAAAACCAGAGCTCCGAGGTACAGAGGCTTTAATCTCTTCCCGGACTTGATTTTCATGGTTAAACCTTATCGACTGTCTGATTTAAAACTTATGGTTTAACTTAGCTTGAAAATATAATCTCCCTAAGTAGATCGGAAAACCCATCGAAGAATCCTTCTGTGGTTAGTGCTTGGATAGCGATGATAGTTAGTACGATAAGTCCCAGTATTATGTAAAGTAGAATATGGAACTGTAGCCCTTTTTTTGAAAGAATGTAGTTCATTTTACCCCATGGTCCATATTTCATCGAAGTCCCATGGCTCTTCTAGACCATCCGTTCTCGTGGAAACATAGATTTCCTTGTCTTCCATGGCTTCGTCGACTTTCGGCGTTCCTATAATACTCCCAGAAATTTCTTCAGGGAGAATTCCAGATGTGTCAGTGCTCCAGAAGGAGTTTTTAACTGAATTGGCAGAACCAGATCCTACCAACCCTTGTACATTGGTAGAACCATCTACATAACTGGCTGCATATGTTTTATCTACTTCTCCACTTCCAGAACCTATTAATCCGCCTACATTTGATATGCCTTTTACAGAACCGATCGTATATGAATTTATTACGGAGCCGGAGGTATGTTGTCCTACCAGTACTCCTACATTGATTGTTCCACCTACGTCTGCCGTGGAGGAAGATTTCCTTATATTTCCACTGTTTATTCCAGTAAGGCCACCAACATAGCTTCCGCCCTGAACTGTTCCGGAAACATGTACCCTTTCAACTGTTCCTTGGTTTGTCACCGAAAGACCGCCTGCGGAGTCTTCTTGATGTATATCCACCCCTGAAACTCTAATGTTTTTCACAGTGCCCTCCGATGATATCATTTCAAATAGAGGTACATTTAGATCGGATATTTCATGTCCACGGCCATCCAGCGTTCCCCTGAACTCTTCGATTGGTTCGTGATCAGGGCATTCTATAGAGTCCTGTAGTTGATAAGAACCCTCTGATCCTATGGATCTACAGGAGGTCACAACCTGTCCCGATCCTTCATCGGGAAATCCTTCCTCTGGAAGTTCATGTCTCAAGATAGGATATTTAAATCTCCTGTGGACCCTTCTTGCCTCCTCCTCTCCTACATCTATAAGACCTTCAGAAATTTCCAAAAAGGTTCCCGATCCCACGGAAAATACAAGCACGACCAAACCACCTAGGATTAAAAGAACGACCGGTGTTATTCCAAACATGAACCCCTTTTCCTTCATCTTAATGTTAAATGACCCTCCCTTTCTTATAAAATTTACATATTTTCTAATGGATTATTTGACATATCATAGAGCGTTGAGTAGTTTTCCTGGAAGTTTTCTTCGATGTAAAAATCATCGGATATTGCTATCGAGGGCTGGTTCCTGTAGGAAGTCATATTACCTGACATCTTTACACTGTCTATGGTTTCTTCGTCTAAGTATAATTCAATTTCAACATCATCGATCCGTATTCTTGTTTCAAGATAGATGGGTTGCGTATCATAACTACCTTCGTAAAAACCTTCTATCCTATCCAAATAATGCTTTATTTTTTCTTCTATTTCTTCCTCGATGGATTCTTCTGCATTTTCCCAGTCATTGCCTGATTCCTGTATACCCCAGTATATACCCAGTAAAAACGAATCTTCTACTGCACCCAGTGCATGATCGTACTGGACCTTTGCTGTAACTCTTTCACCCTGTCCGAACCAGGACTGTTCCTCTCCGTGGTACGTCATTACACCCACAACTACCGCTGTTGCTAAGGTAACGCCTATCAATACTGCCGAGAAAACTAATATCGTAATTTTCAATCCCTTGTTTCCTAACATTTTATCATTAATATTGTGTGCCTTGCATAACCCGTGCGGCCATTTCCTCGGGGTTGAAGTAGACAGAATATGAGGATCCCATCTTGCCTTTTGGTAACATTATGGGTCTCGGTGCTACTACTTCTGAATTTTTTAAGATAATATCCATCTCTTCTTCATATCCTTCTATGTATCCACATCCATCCGAACACGAAAAACCGACTATCTCTACATCATCATCCTTTTCGAACCTAAAAAGTAGTATATGGGAATCCGAATAGGTCCCACCGAATTTGTCGCTTGTCCTGGCGATGGATTCGTCTACTGATTCATCTCCCTCACCAAAAGCCATAAGTTTTCTTTTTGTTTCATTGGTTCTGAGAAGTGTGTTTTTCTCTATGCTGAATCCGGCGGGATTTTCTGACATTACTTCTATTTCCATCTGCGCCCCTCCTATAAAGGGACCGACTATAAACAGAGTAATTAAGAACACGGCGGTGAATATAAGCGTGGCTAACAAGACCATAAAGCCACCCTTTCTACCGATTAATTTTTTCATTTTACCATCTGTCAACTATTTCATATTCTACCGTTTTACCGCCGGTATGAGCAAGTTCTATGTCTATTTTTCCATCCGTGAACCTACCGGGCGGGTCTATCTCGAACTTTTCCTCTTCCTCGTTGAATGCCTTCAACTCTACGTCTTTCAGGTGCATGTATCCACCAAAACTACCCTTTATTTTATCTGAGTGGCTTACGTCTATTGAAAAGGAATCTTCGTCTTCTGAGCAGTATCTTCCCGATAGCGTGTAGTCGTACTCCCAGCATATCGCGATTGGGTGCAAAAGTGTAACTGTATGGCTTCCTTCTTCCCTGGCTATATGAATACCCTCCTTTAACTTTATCATAGGGTCGGGTATCTGCCGGAAGTAAAGATATAGTTTAGCTAGATCGAATCCGTCGCCGGTGTCTATGTTTACTAATGTACTGTATCTACCGACCACGTGATCCCAGGAACTCATTTCTTCATCTTCCCATGTATCCATATTCCCATCCTCAGTCAACCATCCTTCCGTTGCTTTCAGGGGCCCGGGTGTACCAAATATGTATTTATCGTCGTTTTCCATGTTTTCTATCTCTACATAAATCCAGAGCGATGGGTTGTAGAGTTCTTCTAGCTTCTCTGTGCCGTTCTTGGAATTGAGAAGTGATTCATCGAATACGCCGATCTCTCCTGTAGAAATAAAATCGGGATGTGACAAAAGTCTGGTGTGGGCAGCGGAACTCTGTAGTCTTCCCTGGGTTCTTTCAAAACCTTCGACATCTACTGTTGAACCGGCTATAAATATAACATAAAAGGCACCAAGATAGGTTATCGTTACTATAACAAACAGTATCTGCCATATGTAGTCTCCTCCGGTTGTTCCTTTGTTTTTCATTTTATGCACCATAATTAAAATGTTCCAGCGACAGGGCTAGATGATTCTATCCTTCCGTCAATAAACTTTACCCTACCAAAGGAATCACATTCCACCTCAAAGTCTTTATCCATTTCTTGTGTGGTATATGGTATAAAGTAAAATTCATCATGTTCCAGGTAGGCCTTTAGTGTGCTGTTTCTAAATACAACTTTTTCGCAGGCCATCGGAAGATTTTCTTCTATAACAGTTTTTTCCTGAAAAGAGCTAGATGTAGTGTAGGATACAGATAATTCTCCCATTGTAATGTGGAACTCATCTCCTACGCCCATACCAAGCACGGATGTAAATATATCACCTATTAAGACGGTTGTAAACAAGAGAATAACCAGTATCAGTATTAACGTAAGGGATTTTCCTACGCCTATGCCCTTTGCTGGGGTGTTCATCGTATACAACTTTGTTGTGTTTGTTTAAATCTTTTTGAAAGGTGCACTGCAGTTTATGGCTGCCAGTAGTACTGGATATCGACAACCTGATGCTTGGCTGGGCCAGATCTGCATGTATAGTCTGCGCAAGTTTCACCACTGTTGAGTATATTACATTTCTTTACTTCGCCGTCATCGCAACATCTATCGGGGGTATTCCAACCGGAGCCCCATACTTCTCCGTGGTATTTTTCAACGCTTTCGCAACTGTCCTTTATTTCCTCGACCTGAACATTTAGGCCATACTGACAAGGATAGTACATTTCTTCTCCATTGTAATCAGTATAGCATACACCGAAGTAGTCATGATTTCTGTCTATAATTTCTTCCCAGAAACCCGGGCATATACATTTTCCATCATGGGCTGCGTGGTGTCTTGTATCAGGTTTTCTTACGGATTCTTTGCACTCTATCTTACCCACCACTTCCGTTCGGTATGATCCATACAGTGATGCATATATGTCCCATCCTGAGTCCACCTCTTTAACTGCAGGTCTACAGCTCTCGTCGCTTATACATGCCGATGGATTTTCATCATGCCTGCTACAGCCTGCCTCCATCCTAAGAAAAGCAACAATTAGAATTACAAATCCTATGATTACTATAGCTATCTTGATTATAAACCAAAGTGTTTCTTCCTGTGATTTAGCAGTACCTTTTTTTGAAAACATTCTGCTTCATTTTTTATTTTGTGTATTTTAAATTATGTATTCTATATCAGGTACACTCTCTTCATCTATCCAGAAAGTGATTTCTTCCTCTTCTCCGTCTTCGACTTCAACCTCTATTTCAATACAGACCAGATCACCACATTTTTCATCTATGTTATCGGAGTCACACTCTTTTGTATCTCCATCATCGCAGCACATATTTGGAGCTTCTTCATCTGTTCCGTCGATCCAGACTTCTCCGTGGTATCTATCTCCATCTTCACACATGTCTTTGAATTCTGTTTCCTGTCGTTCGCCGTCGGGTGGATACTCACATGGGTGATAGTTGTTGGTTCCTGGTAGCCTACAGACTCCATAGTACTGATCTTCTCTGTCTAAAATTACTTCCCACCCAACAGGACAGACACACTGAGCATCCTCTGCGGCGTGGTATCTGTTGTTGGGAGTCCTTATGGAATCCCGACATTCTATATCGCCGGTTATTTCTGTATGATAGACTATATCTACAGACCGCATAATATCAACAGGTATAGAAAATGTGCTTTTTTCTCTTCTGACCGCAGGTCTGCATTCTGTATTGCTTATACATGCCGATGGATTTTCGTCATGTGTACTACAGCCTGTCTCCATGCCCCTGACACTCAATGCAATAACACCTATAGCCAAGATACCTATTACTGCCTTTATTGCAAGAAATATGAACTCGCTCTGCGATCTTGAACCCTTCTTGTTGATTATGTTCATATCAATAACCTATAGCCCCCATTAACGTGTCTATCAGAGGATTTATTGTGTAGTAAAGTATACCTATAAGAAGGGCAAAAACTATTAAGGCGAATATTATCTTTGTGTTTTTTTGAAAAATTATAAGCGTATCGTTGAATATAGACATTTTTTCACCTATACCATTTGGAGTCTCTGAATGAGTAGATTCAACAAGCCTCCTCCGCCTCCCCAAAAGGCATGTATAAGCATAAGACCCACCGATAGTGCCACAAGTGCTATGATCAGAAGCATAATTATACTTATAAAACCTTTTTTATCGTATTCCATTTTCATGCACCTATAGCATCTGCTAGATATCCCATTATATTCGATGATACATTTGTTCCAAAACCACCGACACCGGATGATATTATAAGGACAACAGTGAGTCCTATCAACATGAGTATTATTATGATTACGACCTGTATGCTTATCTCACCACTGGAAAAGATATATTTAGAATTTCTTTCCATGCAAACATCCTCATATTATACATGTTGGCTATGTGTTATAAGTTTTAATCTAATGAGGGATCTCAATGCTCTGATTCAAATACAGCACTAAGCACCATGTTACCATCTACTGTTATCGTTATCTCCGAATCTTCTTTTTGTCCAGTGGGATAGTTGCCTTCCCAGTGGCTGAACTCCCATTCGTTGTCCGCCTCTGCTTCCAGTAATACTCCCTGACCTCTGTAGTATTCGTCTAGATCGGGGTTGATATCAACGGTTCCACTACCCTGGGTTTCTACCGTTATTGTATAAAAATCTTCCCAGTATGTTTCCCAGTAGTATTCCTTTTCACCAGCACAGAGGCAGAAGGGGAGTTCTCCTGTTTCAGGGCAGAGATCACTCCTCTCTTGTTCTATGTACTCTTCAGGGAGAGTATTGTAACCCCTTCTTTTTTCTTGTAGACAAGCAGAGTTTAGAAAGAAGAGACCCTTGTCCGAACAGTATTCGTTGCAAGCCCTGTCCAGTTGATCTGTGGGCATTGTTTTAGCTGTTTCAATGCTTTTACATACCACGGATGTAGAGAGATTGAAATCTCGGTCGCCGCTTTCATATTCCCGGAGGAGCATTCTCTGAGAGGGGTCCTTTGAACTCGAGACATGTATAGTTTCGCCTATATTTAGATCTGAAACAGGGTCTTCTCCTCTATCTATGGAAAAGGCTTCTATGTCTCTTTCCTGTTCCTGTGCCTGTTCCCAGATAGAATTCTCTGAATCTCTTCTTATCGAAAAACCTTCTCCAAATACCCATACTGCACAGCCTGGTGATTCAGAAACAATTATACATCCCTGAACCTTGTGAAGATCGGTTGGATCATATACAGGTGGGCTGAACTGTTCTCCGTAGTTTTCTACAACTAACCGGCATGATTCAACCGTTGATTCATCAGATGGTCTGTGATCAAACGGATCGGCTTTCATACGAAGATGCATTAGTGGATCCTGATCGGTCATGTGGAATTCATATAGACTGCTGGTAGTTCCCTGGAAGTGAATAAACTTCCCCCTTTCTTCCTGGACACCACAGTAACAGCCCATTGATTTAGGCTCCACCATGTTTTTTCTGAGTTCGTTCGTAAATATATCGGACCAGCTTACACTTCCTCCTAGCCACCCAGGCCACCATGCCCATCTAGAGTATTCCTCCACGCCTGAATGTATATCACAGAAGAGGGGACATGATACCTCGGTTTCCATAGAAGCTCTGGTTATGGGGCCTATACTTTGTATTAAAACCCATGCACTCACCATTATAATTATTATTACAAACAGGGCAACTACCGATGCTCCCTTTTGATTGATCATGTTGTTTTTCATTATATCAAAATCCCAAATGTATCGGCAAAGAACATGGCAGTAAATACAACCAAAAGTGCAAATAGGACAAAAGCTACCATCACCCAGAGCAGGACCGAAATATTTGCTTCCATGGTATCATTCAATATATTTTGTTTTTTATTTTTTAGTTTTCTCTCGAATAATCCTCGTCTACCTCCCAGTAGTACCGTTTCTCGTGCATACATCTGCAGTACGGACCTTTACCCTCCTTTTCACAGAAAGTGTCTTCTTCGTGGTGTTCATCACGTAGCGGTTTGTATCCTTCCCTGGGAATATCATGGCATGCAGAAGACAGAAAAATCTTCCTGTCTTCTTTGCACTGTTCTCTGCATTTTTCATCAAGTTTTGTCTGAACTTCCTGTCCTTCTGCTACCGAGGTTCTGCAGACAACAGGAGCATAGAGAGCGAACTTAGCTCCTAGGTATTCGTCGTAGTCCCGGAGGAGCATCCTCTGGGAGTCGTGCTGGTAGGGCTGGCCTCCTATCGTGTATGTTAGAATATCTCCTTCTTCATGTACAAATCGAGGTACGTTGTATCTGTCGCCGATTTCAAAAAACGAAATAGGATCGTTTTCGTCGTAGTTTGTCGTTAATGTTTCCCTGATTTCAACCTGATCCTGTATACTTTCACCTATGTTGTTTTCTATAACCGAACCTTCTCCTATTACATGTATAGAGCAGTATCCTCCGTCGGAGTTAACCACGATTACACAGCCGACGTCTTGGTAGTACTGTACCTCTTTTAAACTGTTTATGTCTTCCTCGCAGTTGCTCTTGTCGAAGCTGTGGTCGAATAATGTGTTTCCATCGGAATCCCCGACATGATAGTCGAGATGTATGTGTGGGTCCTGATCCGTCAAGTGAAGTTCTCTTATTGACCTTTCTCCAGGAGGACCTGTGTGAAAATGAATGTATCTTCCACTTCTTTCTTTGACACCACAGTAACAACCGAGTCCTTCTGGCTGTATTATCCAGTCTGCTACTTTATGGGCAATTCCATCCGAGCTTTCCTCTATGAATGGTAGTACGGATGGTAGCATTATATCTGCCATGCTGTATTCCTCTATGTCTGCTTGAACTGCACAGAAGGTCGGACAGGAAAGATCGGTTCCGACCACAGTCCTTACTGTCATAGCAAATGCACCTGTAATTAAAGAACCAACGATCAGAGATAAGATTATAGCTACAACTATTATGAATAGAAATGAACTGCCTTTTTCGTCAATCATTTACATCACAAAAATTCAAGATATCATATCTCTGTGTATTCTTCATCTAGTTCCCATGAATAACTTCGGGGAGTGTTACAGAGGCAGAAGGGATAACCACGATCTTCGTCGTTACTTTCTTCCTCTTCATTTTCATCGTCTTCCACAGGGCACAGGTCCCTGGTTTCATCATAGTCTTCCGGAAGAAAATCTTCCTCCAGAGGACGGTAGATTTCTCCGGCATCTTCTGGTCCTTCGAAACACCTGGAAGCCCATAGAAGTGTGTTTCCGTCATGGCACTGTTCTCTACATGCCCTGTCAAGTGGATCCTGGACACGTCTTTCAGTTCTTTCCTCTGATTTACAGACCACAGGTAAGTAAACCTGGAAGGGGTGTATACCCTCTTCGTAATGCTCGAGGAGCATCCTCTGGGAGTCGTGTCTGCCACTTGCCTCTATCTCTTCTGCAATACCCAGGCTGTTTACGGGGTCATCGGACCTTATCGTGCTAGCGAATATGATTTTATCCTGTTCTTCGGCCTGTTCCCTTATGGACTTTCCTTCTTCGTTGGTTATTGCGAAGGTTTCATCGAATGCCCATATTGCACAGTTGTCATCGGTGGTTGAAAGTATTATACATCCGGGATATATATCGAGTTCGGCCAAGTACTCACCGTTGTCAAGTTCATCTATCTTACTAAGTTCATCTTCACAGTTACTTTTTTGGCCATAACCACCGTGTTTGAATATAGTGTTTCCATCTGTATCTATTATCTCTTCTTGGAGATGTTTT
>Ga0207421_10003000_pt1 | contig 20528 bp, 15 predicted proteins | sample SodLakKL_010_SED_4_FD_187542 | JGI IMG/M metagenome (GOLD analysis project Ga0207421, IMG submission 187542) | Alkaline sediment microbial communities from Lake Tanatar, Kulunda Steppe, Russia - 8KL_010_SED (SPAdes) (version 2) | ecosystem: Environmental > Aquatic > Non-marine Saline and... | reverse complement strand
TGCTGCCTGTTGCTTTCCGGGTTTTTGTAAAATTCCCTCGCCTGCTCCTTGTCATGCCAGTCGACCTGAGCAATGTCACAGCAGTTGATGCTGCCGAAGGGCGCACAGAGTTCCTCGAACTTTTTGACAAGGTTGCGGCTCAGGTACCACATGCGTGGATCTTCTTTCTCTTGCAGGTTTCCCCGGCTGTACATGGAAGAGATCAGGGCAACCCCTCCCACCAGCGCGCCGCAAACCCTTCCCGAACTGGCCAGCCCACCGCCAAAGGAGCCCATGGCCTTGACCACGTCTTCATTGACGTTGCCAAGCTTCTCCTGGCCCGCCGCCAGGACGGCCTGGCTGCAGTGGAACCTTTCCTTGAACAACTGGATGGCTTTCTCTCTCATTTCTTCGGGGGTCATGTTCACCTCCATATGGGATTCGGGTGAAAAGTCTTTTTCGCGATGAATTGGAATTACCAATTTGATCAAAGTGTTGAACCATACTATTTAGCACGGGAACCTGAGTAAATCCAGTCCTGTCCCCTCCGGGGAGCGCAAAGGAGGTTCGGGATGGAATAAGTTGAAAAAAGACAAGAAAAGAAGAAAAGGAGGAGCCCCCCATGCTGGAAGTGAAGATACCCGGCCGGGAAACCATTCGCGTTCGTCACCTGGTGCTCGATTTCAACGGAACCCTTGCCTGCGACGGCGTGTTGCTGGATGGCGTTTTGGGCCGCTTGAGGGCACTCTCGGAAAAATTGGACATTCATGTGCTCACGGCAGACACCTTTGGAAGCGTGGCCCGGGCCATGGGGGATGTTCCCTGCGCGGTGACGGTGATCGGCCGGGAGCGGCAGGCGGAGGCCAAGTGGCAGTATGTCCATGAACTTGGTTTTGACCGCGCCGTCTGCGTGGGCAACGGATGCAATGATGTTCTCATGCTGCGCGATGCGGTTTTGGGCATCGCCACACTGCAGGCCGAAGGTTGTGCCGGGGTGGCCCTGGCAGCGGCCCATGTCACCGTTTCCAACATTCTGGACGGTCTCGATCTCCTTCTCAACCCCCTCAGGTTGAAAGCCACACTGCGTGCTTGAAAGCTGCCGGCGAAATTTTTTCTGCTCCCATTGTTTTGAGGAATGAGAAAACGCCAGGAAAATTCCACCAGGAAAATTCCAAAGGCGCCGCCTTGAGGGTTTTCATTGGCAGATCAAAAGGTTTGAAAGAAGTTGTATCGGAATTAACAATTGGACTCATCGGCATTGCTTTGTTATCAAGCCGTATTCAATAGAAAGCCTCTTTTTTTGGCCCCTTCGGCCTCATCGCTCATATGTTTGGATTGGCCCAGGCTGTGCAAGCCTGGAGTTCACGGTCATGACGGTTTGAAAGGACATCGCCCATGCAAGTCATACAACGCCAGAAGCTTCCTCAGGATGTACGGGAATACCTGTCAAAATTCGACCTCAACCTCTGCCTCACCTGCGGCACCTGCACCAATGGCTGTCCCATCACGGGAACACCGGGGATGGAAGGCTGGGACACACGGAAAGTTCTCCGCATGCTCGCCTACGGCATGGTGGATGAAGTGGTGAATTCCAAGTTCCCCTGGCTGTGCACCGGCTGCGGACGCTGCGTGCACGGCTGCCCCATGAACATCGACATCGTGGGGATTCTGGGGCACATGAAACATTTGAGAGACCGCGACAAGGTGCCGGGCATACTCCACAAGGGGGTTGTCAATGTTCTGGAGACGGGCAACAACATGGGCATTCCCAGGGAGGACTATTTCTTTCTCATGTCCGACATGGGAGCCGAGCTGGCTGAGGAGGAATGTCCCGGCTTTTACGTACCCGTCGACAAGGAGGGTGCCGAAATCCTCTTTTTCCCCAATTCCAAGGAAGTCTTCGCAGACAACGACGACATGATCTGGTGGTGGAAAATCTTTTATGCCGCCAGGGAAAACTGGACCATCCCTTCGGAAAACTGGGAAGCGGTGGACTGGGGATTGTTCACGGGCAACTACGATGCCACCGCCACACTCGCCAGGCGAAAAATCGACTATATGAAAAAGATGAACATCCATCGCATGATCATGCCTGACTGCGGCGGCGGTTCCTACGGGTGCCGCAAAGGCATGAAAACCTGTGTCATCGAAAATCCCGAAAACAAGGTCGATTACATCTACATCTACGATTACCTCAAGGAAGTCATCGAGCAGGGTCGCATCAGGATCGACAAGAGCGTTCATGCGGGCAAGACCTTCACCTGGCATGACTCCTGTAAACACGGCCGCGAGCTGGAGCGCACTTTTGGAAAAGGTTATTACGATGAGCCCCGTTGGGTGATACAGCAATGCGTGGACAATCTCGTGGAACTGGAACCCAACACGACCAACAATTTTTGCTGCGGAGCCGGGGGAGGACTCTGGCCCATGCCCTACGAGGATGAATCCGCCTATCACGGCCGGTTCAAAGTGCAGCAGATCAGGAACAGCGGTGCTGACGTGGTCGTGGTGGGGTGTTCCAACTGCCACGATCAGATCATGAAGCGCCTCCCCAAATATTACCCCGAAGACTGCAATTACGAAGTGAAATACATCTGGGAACTGGTCGCGGACGCTCTGGTCATCGAACCCTGGAGCGACGAGGAGGTCGCCCGGGCCGAAGCGGAAGCCAAAGCCCAATGGGAAAGACTTGGCGTCGACATGGGGGAATGACAGCGTGTATTCAAGGCTTGCTCCTGCCAGGGGAAATGAATTTCCGGCGAAGGGCAGGGAGTGAGCCCTTTGGGCGACATTCTTGATGGTGTTTCATGCCTGTCACCCTTGTGTAAGGAGGACGGGCTGAACCAAGGGGATGGCCGTGCATCTCGAAGGTGATGAAAGACACATATCCGTTGGCTCCGGATACGGCGCTGGCTCCGCCGAATTCTCTCCCCGTCTTCGACGATGCATGGCCATTCCCCAGAGTTTTGAGCGCATGATGCCACCTGTCGTTTTCTTTTTACCTCCCATGAGGTTCACACACTTCCCCTTTTTGTCTTCCGCCCCCCTGGTCCTTTCCACAGGCTTCACCTGAGGCCTTTCATGAACACTGCCCGTGTTCGGTAGAAACGGTCTTTTCGCTCAATTCCTTGTTCGATTTTTTTAAAATGGCTCAGGCTTTCAATTGTCCAGGTGAGGACGGGGTTCATCCCTCTGGGGTGAATGCTGACTTTTTTTGTTCATTTGAATCGGAAAATCCAATTTTTTGAAATGGAATAACCAATGACTTGAAAGGATCTCATCATGACCAAGACCTTCGAACCCAAAATTCTGGCCTTCCTCTGCAACTGGTGTTCTTACGCCGGGGCAGACCTGGCGGGTGTTTCCCGCTTTCAGTATCCTTCCACCATTCGCGTCATGCGAACCATGTGCTCGGGACGGGTTGACCCCACCTACATCTTGGAGGGCCTGGAAAACGGCTTCGATTCAGTGTTCGTGTTCGGCTGCCACATCGGTGACTGCCACTACATCGATGGCAACGTTTACACGGCCAAGAGAATGAACCTGGTGAAGGAAGTGCTTCACATGGCGGGAATCGGGAAAGATCGCTTGCACCTGCGGTGGGTGAGTGCCGCTGAAGGGCAGCTCTTCGCCGATTCGGTCAAGGAGCTGAGTGAACTGACCGCTGAACTGGGGCCCCTTGACCCGGAGGCAGCGCAGCTGTCCCTGGCAGCGGCCAGGCGGACTTTTGAGTCCCCCCGGCTGCGGTGGCTCCTGGGCATGGATCGGCAGCTCACAGAGCGCGAAAACGTCTACCATGAAAAAGTTGACCCGGCAGCGTACGACCAGTTGCTCAAAGAGGCAGCCAAAGAAGAACTGGAGAAGGCTCTCATACTGGAAACCCTCAAGGATGGTTCCCTTTCTGTGCGCTCCATCGCTTCCAAAAGCGGCCTACCCGTCTACACCGTGTCCCAGCGGCTGAGTGACATTGAAAGAGCAGGGCAGGTTGACCTGGACCGCTATGAGGGGACCACGCCTCTTTTCGTTTCCCTTGCAGTGTGAAAATTTTCGAAAGCCATTGATGAAAGAATGCTTCACACGTTTGAAAGAACAAACGGCGTGAAACACAGGAAAAGGAAAAAAATGAACACACTGGAAATGGTTCCAAAGAAAAAGGTGGGAGCGGTCATGGTGGTGGGTGCCGGAGTGGCGGGCATGCAGGCCTCCCTGGACCTTGCCAGCTCCGGGTACTACGTCTACCTGGTTGATAAATCGTCCGCCATCGGCGGCATCATGGCCCAACTGGACAAGACCTTTCCCACCAACGACTGCGCCATGTGCATCATCTCGCCCAAACTGGTGGAAGTGGGGCGGCACATCAACATTGGACTGCTTCCCAATACGGAAGTGGAGTCCCTTCAGGGGGAGGCGGGCGATTTCACGGCAACCCTTAAAAGCCAGCCCCGCTACATCGATCTGACCTCCTGCACCGCCTGCGGCCAGTGCAGCCAGGTGTGCCCGGCGCTGGCGGTCAATGAATTCAACCAGGGCGTGGACCGCCGTGAAGCCACTTTCATGAAGTATCCTCAGGCCATTCCAAGAGGATATGCCATTGATCGGGACGTGTGCATCGGGTGCGGCCTGTGCGAAAAAATGTGTCTGGCTGAATCGATCCGATACGATGACCGACCTCGGCTCACGGACGTGAAGGTTGGAGCCGTGATCCTCGCGGTGGGCAACGATGTCTTCGACCCCGCAGTCCTGGACGATTCCACCGGCTACCTGCGCCACCCCAATGTGGTCACAAGCCTCGAGTTCGAGCGCATTCTCAGCGCCTCGGGTCCTTACCGGGGCCACCTCATGCGGCCTTACGACCGGGAGGAGCCCCGGAAAATAGCCTGGCTTCAGTGCGTCGGCTCCCGGGACGTCAATCACTGTAACAACCCGTACTGCTCCGGTGTCTGCTGCATGTACGCCATCAAGGAAGCGGTCATAGCCATGGAACATGCCCACAGTGGGCTGGACACGGCCATTTTCTTCATGGACATGCGCACCTATGGCAAGGATTTCGAGCAGTTCTACAACCGTGCCCGCGAAGAACATGGGGTCCGGTTCTTGCGCTCAAGAGTGCACTCGGTGACTCCCGTCGGGGATGGAGACCTGGAAATCGCCTACATGAACGAGAGTGGCGAGGTGTTCACGGAAGTGTTCAACATGGTGGTGCTCTCCGTGGGATTTGAAGTGGGCCGAGAAACTCAGGAACTGGCAAAACGCCTTGGCGTGGAGTTGAACGAAAACCGGTTTGCCAGGACCGGAAGCTTCTCTCCCGTGGCCACCAGCCGCGAAGGCGTCTTTGTGTGCGGAACTCTCCAGAGCCCCAAAGACATTCCCCAATCGGTTCTGGAAGCGTCCGCAGCGGCGGCGGCTTCCAGCATCCTTTTGAGCGACAGCCGCTGGAACGAGGCCAAAAGCGCATCCAAACCTTTTGAGGTGGACGTGAAAGGGGAACCCCCTCGCATCGGATTGTTTGTCTGTCAATGCGGCATCAATATCGGAGGGGTGGTGGATGTTCCCGCCGTGCGGGAGTACGCACGCTCTCTTCCTAATGTGGCTTATGTGGAGGACAACCTCTACACCTGCTCCCAGGACACCCAGGATAAGATGATCGAGGTGATCAAAGAGAAAAACCTCAATCGAGTCATTGTCGCCGCCTGCACCCCAAGCACCCATGAGCCTCTTTTCAGGGAAACCCTGGAGGACGCGGGGCTCAACAAGTATCTTTTTGAAATGGCAAACATTCGCAACCACGATTCCTGGGTTCACCAGGGGGATCATGTGAAGGCTACGGAAAAAGCGAAGGACCTGGTGCGCATGGCAGTGGCCAAGGCTGCGCTTCTCGAACCGCTCAAAGAGCCCGCTCTCAGCGTCACGGCGGGAGCCCTCATCATCGGTGGAGGCGTGGCGGGCATGGTGGCGGCCAAATCCATCGCAGACCAGGGTTACCCCGTTCACCTGGTGGAGCAGGCACCTCAACTGGGAGGGCAAGCACTCAAGCTGCACAAGACCTGGCGTGGAGACAGCATTCCCGACTACCTTGCCCAACTCTCCAGTGACGTGAGTGCTCATCCGGAAATCACCGTGCACCTTTCAACCACGGTGGCGGACGTTCAGGGTTTTGTGGGCAATTTCAACTCCACTCTGCGCAACGGGGATCAAAGCCTCCAGGTGGAGCACGGTGTGGCCGTGATCGCCACAGGCGCCCATGAGTACAAACCCCAAGAGTACCTGTACCGAAAGTCTTCCCAGGTGCTGACGCATCAGGAACTGGACGCCTGTTTCAATGAAAACGACCCCCGGTTGAACGAAGTGCGAAGCGCCGTCTTCATCCAGTGCGTGGGCTCCCGGGAACCGGAACGCCCCTACTGCAGCAGGGTTTGCTGCACCCATTCAGTGGAAAGTGCGCTGGAGTTGAAGAGAAAGAACCCCTCGGCGGATATTTACGTTTTATACCGCGACATGCGCACCTACGGAGAGCGGGAACTCCTTTACCAGGAGGCCCGCAAGGCCGGGATTCTATTTGTGCGCTACTCCCTGGACAGAAAACCGGTGGTTCGGGAGGTGGAAGGCAAACTCCAGGTCACTGTGTGGGACGCAATTCTCGATGGGGAAGTTGTGCTCAGCCCCGATCTCATCACCCTGGCCACTGCCATTGAGCCCAATGAGACCAAGTTGCTGTCTCGCTATTTCAAAATCCCGGTGAATGCGCAAAACTTTTTTGTGGAAGCCCATGCCAAGCTCCGTCCCGTGGATTTTGCCACGGACGGTGTCTTTCTGTGCGGCCTGGCCCATTATCCCAAGTCGGTGGACGAGAGCATTGCTCAGGCCCAGGCGGCGGCGTCACGGGCCGCGCTGCTTCTCTCCAGGGACAGTGTGTATTTCAGCGGCACCATCGCTCAGGTGGATCCTCTGTCGTGCAGCAGCTGCGGAGTTTGTGTGAGCATTTGTCCCTACTCCGCACCCCGGTTCATGGAATCGGGCAGGTTTGCAGGTAAAGCCGAAGTGAACGAGGCCCTTTGCAAAGGTTGTGGTCTGTGCACTGCTTCCTGCCGATCAGGGGCCATTCGCCTGCAGGGTTTCAGCGACGAGCAGATACTGGCCATGATCGACGCCTTCTGAAAGCATGGGGAGAAAGAAAAACCCTTCTTTCTCCTTTCCTTGAACCCTGGCCTTTTAGAAGATCTTGAAAAATTGTCTTTGTCTGTCCCGAAGAACCGGAGGGGAGTCTCTGGTTTTTCGGATCCATTCCGCAGGAGTCATGGACCATGGTGAACCAAAGCAAACCCAAAAACAGAGAATGCCTTAAGGGTTCATTTCCGAGGGAGCCTTCACGGGAAAAGGGGGAATGCCTCGAGAGCCGGCTTCAGCAAGGGTGCCGCGAGGGGAAAATCTCCTTTCGGGGAAAATCCTATCGGCTCCACGAGACGCTGAGCGAGGAGAAACATGTCCACAGGAAAAAGAGCCTGGCAGGAGAAATTCTTTCCTTTGCGCAAAAAAGAGGCTTTGAAGGTTTCAAGGTGGCCGTCTTCCGGGAACAGTGCGACAAAAGATATGCCTTGAGTGAAATAAAGTCCGTCATGAACAGGCTTCACGGAGAGAATAAGCTGGTGCTTCTCAACAACGGACGCTATCTGGCTTCGGAGGCCATGGACGAAATCAGGGATCGGGTGAAGCGTGCCATCGAGGAGGAAGGGGACCTGACTCTGGAAGCGGGCAAAAATATCCTGGGTTATGGGAGAACGGGCACGGTGCCCGTGCTGGAATATCTGGATTCCATCGGATTCACAGAACGATGGAACGATGTTCGTGTCCTGAAATCTCAGGGGTCCTTTCCTGAAACTTCACCCTGTCAGCGGTGAAATCTTCCCTTCATTTTCAGTTCCCCGAACATTTGCCGTGATGTCCGGAAATGTGCTGGGCCATTCCGTGTCACATTGCTCACATGGAATGGCCCTCATTCAGAGCCGGAGAGCGATTGCCCTCATGACGCTTTTTCAACGGCACGCCATCTCACGGCTTTTCAGTCGTGGGGGTCTTCAGGAGTGATCCCCTGAGGGGCCTTTGGAAAATTTTCCTTTGCTTCCGTGGCTGCTTCTCATTCCGGGAAACTTCCTGTAGTCATCAGATCTTGAGTTGCTTCGCGGCCGAATGCTGCCGCCGTTGCCTTTTGATCCGTAAGGTCTGCTTCCGCCGTTTCCCCGTGGTTCCTGACGGTTTTTCCCGGGTGTTTGAAGTGAATAGACGGGTTCCAGGCCAGGAATCACGTGCACGGGAAGATTTTTTCCCAGGTAGCGTTCGATGCGCGTGAGGTAGGGGATGTCACCCCGGGAAGCGAAGGATATGGCGATGCCTGAATCGCCAGCCCGCCCCGTCCGGCCGATGCGGTGCACATAATCCTCGGCGAACTTGGGCAGATCGAAGTTGATCACGTGGCTGATTCCCGTCACGTCAATGCCCCGTGCGGCCACGTCCGTGGCCACCAGCAGCCTGATTTTCCCATGGCGCATTTTCGTCATGGTCCGGTTTCGGGCATTCTGGGTCATGTCCCCGTGAAGGGCTGCCGCCGGATAGCCCCGCTCTTTGAGCGCACCGGCAAGGTTGTCCGCATCCCGTTTGGTGGCGGAGAAGATGATGGCTCGAGTCATGGTGGCGTCATCGCACAGGTGCTGCAACAGCCGGTTCTTGTGGTGCAGGTTGTCGGTGACGTGCAGCCGCTGCTCGATTTTGTCGTGAGTGATTTTGCCCGGTGCGATCTCCAGTTTTTCGGGATCCTTGAGGAGTTTTTGCGCCAGGCGGGTGGTGGTGTTTCCCAGGGTTGCGGCAAAAAGCAGCGTCTGGCAGTCCCTGGGAATGGAATGTGAAATGCGCTCCACATCATCGGTGAAGCCCATGTCGAGCATGCGGTCCGCTTCATCCAGAACGAACATTTCCAGATGGGACAGATCGATGCGGCCCCGGTCCATGTGATCGAGCATTCTCCCGGGGGTGGCGATGATGATCTCGGGAGACTGGGAAAGAGATCGGATCTGCTCTCCAAAGGGCATGCCTCCGAAAATGGCGGTGCTCTTCACGCGCAGAAACTTTCCGTAAATGCGGGTGGCCTGAGTGATCTGGTCGGCCAGTTCCCGGGTGGGTGTGAGAATCAGAACGCGCGGGCCACCGCGGCCTTTCCTTTGGGAAGACAATCGGTGCAGGGCGGGCAGGACGAAAGCGGCTGTCTTGCCGGTTCCCGTCTGTGCCGAGGCGATGAGGTCGGATCCCGCGAGGGTTCGGGGAATGGCTTTGGTCTGAATGGGTGTGGGGGAAACGTGCCCGCATCGGGCGAGAGCTTTGAGAATGGGTGGGGCCAGTTGCAGTTCTTCAAAAGTCATGAATTGAGTAGTCCCTGACGTTTCCATGTGAAGGATCGTTCCCTTTTGCAGCCGCGAAGGCCAGGCGGAAAGCCTCGCGCACGATGACGACGAGGATGCGCTCCTGCCATGAGACAAGGCACAGAGCCGACCTCAATGGAAACTCAATGAAAGGTTGAAACGAAAAAGTACAGGCCAGGGCCCGCCTGGTGAAGGCGTGGCAATGGCGGCACATGCGAAGACGACTGGCATGAACATCGTCGCCAACCGGTTGTGCTGCCGCAGCCAGGTGTTGTGCTGAAGGCAAGGGGGGTCAGTGATCGATGGAACTCAATGGCGGGTACTGTCAAAAGCTGAACATTTGCAAACCATTTTTGCAGGCGTCTTTCTACAAACGAACACAATTATAGAGCCTTTGCGCGAAAAGACAAGAGGTTTTATCCACACCGCCGGAATCTTTTTCTTTTCTTTCCCTTTCCTGAGGAAAAGGGCTTTGAGTGTCAGCCATGCCAAGAGTTCACTTCCCTGTGCCGAACAGGGGATGTGTTTCTCCACGGACGCTGGATTTATCTCGTAAAAAGGAAGGAAAACTCTGCTTGACAGCATGGTGGCAGGAACCTAGTTTAAAATTCTTTCAATATCGTCGAGTATTCAATGGTTCTCACATTCGCACCAAGTGCTTGTAACTCATGAGGGGTTTACTGTGAAAAAAGCGGTGCTGGAAATCCTTGTTTGCCCCCGGTGTCTTCCGGAGGAGCGGAAGCTGAGCGAAGAAATCCAAGAGGAAAAGGACGACGATATCCTGGAAGGGCGCCTGGTTTGTGCCCATTGCGAGATGGCCTTTCCCATCAGGGACGGACTGGCTTTTCTGGATCCCGGTGCCTCCGGCCGGGAAACAAAGACCAATCGTTATGAAACCACATCGGTGGTGTCCTCATACCTTTGGAGCCACTTCGGTGACCTCATGCATGATCCGGAAGCATCGGACGCCTATTCGCGCTGGGCGGGCCTCATGGATTCCCGGGGGGGATACTGCCTGGACATCGGGGGTGCCGTGGGGCGTTTCGCCTTTGAAATGAGCCTGAAAAGTGACTTCGTCATAGGGATTGACAATTCCACTGCTTTCATCCGGGCAGCGAGGGACTTGATGCGGCATCAGCGAATGGAAGTGCCTCTTGCAGTGGAAGGCCTCCTGACCCGGGAACTGACCCTGGAACTCCCCGGGGAATGGGACATGAAAAAAATGGAATTCATCGTGGGTGATGCCCTGGCCCTGCCTTTCAGGAAAGGTGTTTTCACTTCCCTCGCTTCCCTCAACCTGGTGGACAAAGTTCCTTCCCCCTTGAGACACCTCCATGAAATGAACCGTGTGGCCAGAAAACAAAAGGCAGCGTTCCTTTTCTCCGATCCCTTTTCCTGGTCGGAGGAAGCGGCCCAGCAGGAGGAGTGGCTTGGCGGCAAACCCTCGGGCAGGTTTTCCGGAAGGGGAGTGGACAACATTGTCGGTCTCCTGGGCGGAAATGGGAGAGTCCTCTCACCTCCCTGGAGTGTCAGGGACCAGGGACATGTGTGGTGGAAAATACGCACGCACGCCAATCATTTTGAACTGATCCGAAGCTGTTTCGTGAAGGCAGAGAGATGAACAGAGAGATGAGCAAAGAGCGAAACAGACATTTGCGGACCAAGCGGTTCGAAAGGAGTTTCCCATGAAAAGGCACACGATCTGCCGCCTTTGTTCGGCGTGCTGTCCCGTGGAAGTGGAAATCCAGAACGGCAGACTTGCCAGGGCCGACAGGAAGTACGGCCTTCCGTCGGGCAGGAAGCTCCAATGCCCCAAGCTCGCGGCGGCCCCTGACATTGTTTATTCCCCCGAGCGGCTGAAAACACCCCTGATCAAGGAGGGCAAAGGCTTTGGCGACCCTTTTCGGGAAGCTTCCTGGGATGAGGCCCTGGGATTGATCGCAGATCAGTTCAATCTTTTCAAACAGCAGCACGGCGCACCCAGTGTGGCCTGGCTTCGCGGAATGGCTGCCGACTGGGGTGCCCCCTGGGACTATGCCAATCGCCTGATGAGTGCCTTCGGATCGCCCAATGCCATAGGAAATGGTTCCGTTTGCCATGTGGCCCGCGAGATCGCTCATACGTACACCTATGGCGCCATGACATTGCCTCAGCCCAAGGACTCACGGTGCATCGTGGTCTGGGGAAAGAATGACAGAAACACAGCTCCAGGAACTCATGAAGCCATCGTCTATGCCAGGGAAAGGGGAGCCAGGCTCATTGTGATCGACCCCATCCGTACGCCTCTGGCTGCCATGGCGGACATATTTCTGCAGATCAAGCCCGCTCATGATGGCTACCTCGCCATGGCCCTCATGCATGAGATCATCAGCAATGGACTCCATGACAAAGAGTTCGTGGAAGCATTCACCGTGGGTTTTGACGAACTGGAGCGTGCGGTCCGGCCTTTCGCTCCTGAAAAGGTTGCAGAAGCCACATGGCTGCAGCCGGATGCCATCAGGGAAGCGGCCCGCCTTTACGCGACCACCAAACCGGCCTGCATCATCGACGGAAATGGCCTGGACATGCAGCTTCAGGTGTTTCAGGCCACCCGGGCCGTTTCCATGCTGCGTGCGCTGACGGGCAACCTTGACAGGGAAGGCGGTGACTTCATTCCTCAGCCCGTGCCCATACGAAACCTTCAGCTGAAAGACCGCCTGAGCGGCCACTGCGAGCCCATCACTTCCCAATATCCCCTCTTCAGCGAATTTCACCCCACCTGGGGCTTACACGCTCAGTCCTGCCTCATCGACGCCATCCTGGAAGAAAAGCCCTACCCCATCAGGATGCTTGTGGTCCAGTCGGGGAACCCCGCCGTCACCATGGCCGATGCCAGCAGGGTGAAAAAAGCCCTGAGCAAGCTGGAATTCATGGTGGCCATCGATCCGTTCCTGACGGAAACGGGTCGGTTTGCCCATGTGGTGCTGCCCGCTTCCAGCTGCTTTGAAAAGACTCAGCTCAACCGGGCTTACGTGCGCAACAGTCCCGTGATGCTGCAAAATCAGGTCATCGACCCCATCGCCCAGAGCTGGCCCGACTGGAAAATCACCTTCGAACTGGCCCGAAGGATGGGTCTGGAAGAGGAATTTCCCTGGCGAAGTGCCGAGGAAGCCATCGATTGGCAGCTCGAGCCCTCGGGCATCACGGTGAAGATGCTTCGGGACAGCCCTGGAGGTGTGCGTGCAGGCGAAATGCAGTTTGAAAAGCACCGCATCCATGGATTCAAGACGCCATCGAAGAAAGTGGAGTTCTATTCCAAGCGCCTGCAGGATGCAGGACATCCTCCTGTTCCCTACATGGATGGCAGCATGGAAAATCCCATCAGTTTTTCCCGGTCGAATGATGAAGACCTGTGGGTTGGAATCAGCGGGGAGAGAACCACTCCGTACACGCACACTCAGTTTTTTCAAATTCCATCCCTTTTGAAACGCGATCCGGAAGGGTTTGTGGATGTCCATCCTCTCGATGCGCAGGTGCGGGGGATTGCTCAGGGGGATGGGTTGAAGGTGGAAACCCCCAGAGGATATGTTCTGTTGAAAGCGAGGATAAGCGATGTGGTCCATCCCGGTTCCGTACGCATTGCCTGGGGCTGGGGGGCGATTCAGGCGGAATCCAATGTGAACAACCTCACCGATGACGACATTCGTGATCCTGTCACCAGCACCCCTTCCAGCCGAAGCTTCATGTGCAGGATTGAAAAAGTGGTGGAAGAAGGGGAAAATCCATGAGGAGGTTCATGACACCTCTTTGTGTACAAGGCTTCAGTTTTTTTTCCACATTGCCGAATTGTCTTTGCCAGGTGAAAGGTGATTGGGAATTTGGCGCCGATGGTGCCAGGTTCGCCCGAAAATTCATTTGCATTTTCTGAACAATGGAGGTGGTTCGATGCGCAGCGTTTTGATGAAATCCATATGGGGTCTTGTGGGCGGCATTTTTCTCATGGTGCCCGTGCTGGCTCATGGGGAAGTTTACCTGAAATACAGGAGCCACACGGAACCCTTCATGACCATGGGGCAGATGCAGCCTGCCGAAGATTTCATCCGGGAGGTGTGGGTTGGCAGGGACAGGGCCAGGATCGACGAACAGGGAGATGCCACGTCCACCCTGGTGGACACGAAAAACAACACCATGACCATTCTGGACCATGACACGCAAACCTACACGGTTGTGCCTCTCGATGACCTGATGGGTTCCATGCAGGCTTCCATGGAGGCACAAATGGGCGACGAGGCCCTCACGGAAGAGGGGCGCCAGGCCATTGAGATGTTCAAGGGAATGGCCGATGAGATGATGGGATCCTTCAAAATGACCGTGACCGAAACGGGTGAGCAAAAAAAGATCGGCCAATGGAACACCACCAAGTACCTTGTGGAAACCAGTATGGGAATGGGGAGTTCCACAGCGGAAGTCTGGGCCACCAGGGACATAGATGTGGACACGGAAATTTACGGGACCATGGCCCAGGCCTTTATGGCGGAAGGAAGCCGCATGGGCGAAGCCGCCAAAGAAATGGAAAAGATCAAGGGCGTTCATGTTCTCACCGTTTCCACCTCCCAGGTCTTTGGAACCACTGTGAAGAACACGGAAGAGTTGCTTGAGGTGAAAAAGATGTCCCTCTCTCCTGAACTTTTTGAGATTCCAGCGGGATACAGGGAAGAGAGAATGTGACCGGGTGAATTGCATTTCCACCCGTCGCGAAAGGTTTTTGGTTCAACCAGTACGTATGGGGCCGGACAGGGAAGCCGTGTCCGGCTCCTGAAACCTTTCATTCCGGCGGCGGCCGAGTTTCAAGGGTGTCCCCCGTGGAAAAGGTCCGGCGCCTCGAACATTGTTTTCCCACCAATGCATGCATTTTTTTGGTCTTCTTCATGTTGAAATCCCCCCCAGTGAACTAAAATACTGCCCACTGAAGTTCGTAAAGCATTATATTTGAAAGGGTGCCAGGGGAAATCATCATGAGTGTTTTGTTTCCGTCTCAGTGTGCAAAATGGGAAAGAGAGCGTCCAAAATGGAAAAAATAACCGTGAATGTCTCGGGAATGCATTGCGCCGCCTGTGCAAGAACAGTGGAAAAAGCTTTGCAAAAACTCGACGGGGTGGAGAATGCCTCGGTCAATTTCCCCATGGAAAAGGCCTACGTGGAGATCGAGCCCGAATCGGTGACGGATGACCAGATCATCAACGCCCTCACCGATGCGGGCTACGGAGGGGAAATCGTCAGGGATTCGGAGGCGCCTGAAACGGTCACATTGAAAATCGAAGGCATGACCTGCGCAACGTGCGCCCAGCGCATCGAAAAGGCTTTGGGCGGGCTGGAGGGAGTGCTGGAGGCCAACGTCAATTTTCCTGCGGAAAAAGCTGTGGTCAGGTTCAAAGGGGGAGTCACCGGACCTGAAACCTTTGAAAAAACCATAGAGGAAGCAGGTTACAGTGTGGTGGAAAGGGTGGAGGAAGAGGCACCCGAGGAGCGTCCCGATTCCGGCGAGGAAAAAATGCGCCACGCCGCAAGGAGGATGTGGCTGGCCGCTTCTTTTGCCAGCATCATCATGGTGCTCATGATGATCCACATGCTTTTCATCCCTGTGCCCGGATACTTTGCCATAACCGCCCTTCTGGCCATTCCTTCCATTTTCATAGCGGGATGGGAAACTCACAGGGGGACCTGGAAGGCACTGCGCCACGGTTCCGCCAACATGGACACCCTGGTGACCCTCGGTTCCCTCATTCCCTACCTTTTGAGCCTTTTGCGGTTCTGGATACCCATCACCACTTTTGTGGAGATGGCAGCCTCCATCATGGCCCTGCACCTGGTGGGCAGGTACCTGGAGATCCGCGCAAAGGGCAAAGCTTCCCAGGCCATCAACAAGCTTCTCGCCCTCAGTGCCAAAAACGCACGGATTCTCGTGAACGGCGAAGAAAAGGAAATTCCCGTGAAACAGCTGCAGCTGGGCCAGATCATGATCGTGCGCCCGGGGGAAAAGATCCCCACCGATGGAGTGGTGACGGGGGGAGAAAGCAGTGTGGACGAATCCATGGCCACGGGGGAATCGCTGCCCGTGGAGAAAAATGAGGGGGACGAGGTCATCGGGGCCACCGTCAACAAGCAGGGCCTTCTGAAGGTCAAGGTGACAAAAGTGGGCAAGGACACTTTTCTCCATCAGGTGGTGAAGATGGTGGAGGAATGCCAGGGGTCGAAAGTCCCCATTCAGGAATTCGCCGACCGGGTGACCAGCTATTTTGTTCCTCTTGTCATCGCCATAGCGGCCGGTGCCTTCATCTCCTGGATCGTCTTTCCCGACTTTCATCGCAGCATCGTGGAATTTTTCAGCTTTCCCTGGAGCACTCCCCAGGCACCTGTTTTCGCCCTGGCCGTGCTGGCATCCACGGCCGTTCTGGTCATCTCCTGCCCCTGTGCCCTGGGGCTGGCCACTCCCACGGCTCTCATGGTGGGCAGCGGCCTGGGAGCAGAAAAGGGCATCCTCATTCGAAGCGGCGAAGCCATTCAGACCATGAAGGACATCAGGATCATCGTTTTCGATAAGACGGGAACCATCACCAAGGGAGCACCGGAGGTGACGGACATTCTTCCTTTCCATGACTTTGATGAGGAGAGTCTGGTTTTTTATGCCTCCAGCCTCGAAGCTGCATCCGAGCACCCTTTGGGCGCTGCGGTGGTCCAGCGGGCCAGGAACGGGAACATCACCCCTCAGGAGGTGACGGATTTTGTTTCCTTTTCGGGCAAGGGAGTGCGCGGCCGCGTGAAGGACAGGGTGGTGCTCGTGGGCAGCCGCAAGCTCATGGAAGAGCATGAGCTGCATGTGCAGGAATTGGAAGAAAAGCTGATTTCCCTTGAAAAAGAAGGAAAGACCGCTTTGCTGGTGGCCGTGGACAACACCTTGGCGGGCATCATCGCCGTGGCGGACACCCTCAAGGAAGACTCCCGGCTTGCCGTGGCTGAAATCGAAAAGATGGGCATCCAGACGGCCATGGTCACGGGGGACAATTGGAGCGTGGCAAAAGCCGTGGCCGAAAAAGTGGGCATCAGCAAAGTGCTGGCGGAAGTTCTTCCCGACGGCAAACTGGATGAGATCAAAAAGCTTCAGGAGGAATTCGGGCGGGTGGCCATGGTGGGTGACGGCATCAACGATGCGCCCGCTCTCAAACAGGCGGACGTGGGCATTGCCATCGGCACGGGCATCGATGTGGCCATGGAAGCGGCGGACATCACTCTCGTGCGGGGGGACCTGACGGGCGTGGTTTCAGCGGTGAAGCTTTCCCACGCCACCTTCAGCAAGATCAAACAGAACTATTTCTGGGCCTGGTTCTACAATGCCCTGGCCATTCCCATGGCTTTCATGGGGCTGCTGCACCCCATGATCGGCGCTGCCGCCATGGGAGTCAGTTCCCTCAACGTGGTTCTCAATTCTCTGCGGCTGAAAAAGGCGCCCATTGACCCCTCACGCGGATGAGAGGAGCTGGCGAAACTCACCCGTAACGTTCCCGAAGGGCATGGGCTGCGGCCACGATGCTTTTGATCTTGGCCGTGGCCACCTCTTCCACATTGACGCAGCGGTTGGCGAAACAGCCGAAACCGCAGTCGGTGTTCAGAAAAATCTGGTGGGGCCCATAAAAAGCCAGTGCCTGTTCCGCTTTGGCCATGATGTCTTGGGGGCTTTCCACTTCCGCGGTCCTGGGGTTGACCACGCCCAGGCCCAGTTCGCGGGGAATTTGCGTGCCGGGCACATGGTTCGACAGAGATTCTCCGACCACTTTGATGTCTCCCGCCCGGGGCGTGGCGTATTCCAGCACGAACTGCCGCACGCGCATGGCTGTCAGGGCCGGAAGAAGGGGGGTGTAATCTCCTGTGAGGAGCACCTCCTCCCGGGTGCTCCAGTTGCCACGGCAAATGTGAAGGCCAATGCGCGGCCCTTCCACTCCGTCCATGATCCTGTTGATGAGTTCGGCCGCATACTGAAGTTCTTCACCCACGTCACGGCGGGTGGCGAGGGTGGCTCACATGAAAGTCCTGCGACCGCATTCGGCGGACATGACCACCTCGGTGAGCACGGGTTCGTCGAACTGGACGAACTCACAACCTGCCTGGGCCAGTTCCTGGAGTTCTTCCCTCAGGATGCGCACCACGTCGTCGCCCATTTCCCGCTGATCCCCATAGGCCTTTCTCGTGTGGCTGCCCACCCACATGGACCGGCTCAGCAGATAAGGGCCGGGAAGGGTGATTTTGACGGGCCTGTCCGTGAGGGACTTCACAAAGCGGTAATCGTCCAGTGCCAGGGGCTCTCGCCTTTCCAGCCTTCCCACGCAGGTGGGATTGCGGATTGCCGAGGCGGGGACGTCCAGTGTGGTCAGCATCTCTTCGAAGCCCGACTTGTCTTCCACATCGTCCAGCATTTCCGCCAGGGACATGAGCCGGGTCCCTTCCACTTTTTCGGTGATGAAAGAATAGAAGTTGTCCCGCCTGTGCTCCCCATCCACCAGAATGTCCAGGCCCGCTTCTTCCTGGATTTTGACAGTGCGCCGCACCTCATCATCGGCCAGGCGGTCAAAGTCTTTTCGGGACATTTTTCCCAGCCGGCGGTCGCGCAGGGCTCGAAGCATCTCTCTGGATCTGGGCCAGCTGCCCACTTGAGTCGTTTCAAACATGATCACACCACCGATAGCCTGGTTGTTAAGTCCACCGATTTGGAAAGGGTTGCAGCCAGGGGCGAACGCTTCACCGTCTGCTCCCAGATCTGTCGGACCTTTTCCTCCTCATCCATGGTGGAAGCGAAGCACTTGACTTCAATGGCTGCGAGAGAGGGATCTCCCTCTTCAAGCCCCAGGTGGGCCAGAACATTGTGGAGCCTCCCCCGGACCGTGATTTCGATGTCGTCCACTTCAAGGCCGCCTTTGGCGCATTCCGTGGCGTATCCCGTAGCCAGTGCACCTCCCAGGGCTCCCAGAAGAGCTTCCACGGCGCAGGGATGAGCATCCTTTTCTTCGAAACTGGCAGGCTGGCCAAGGTTCCAGGAGAAGTTGCGGCAATAAACCGTGCTCTTCAGGTGTCCTGTGGATCGGGTACGGAGGCGCCACTCGTATTCTCTGGCCTTATTTTTGTCCTGTTCCAGTGCCTCGGCTTCCGAAATTTCCATTTGCCCGGTTCCCGGCGCTTCTCCACGTTGGACGAAGTACCGGGTGCAGCCTTCCCCTGGCAACTGTCCCAAATACTGATGGCCCGCCATGCGGCACCAGGGGGGAAGGTCGTCCGCCACGGTGGGTTCCCGGCTGCGCATCTCCAGGATCCCTCCCACGGGAATCTGCATCATGTTTTCCCGAATGAGTAGAATCAATCCCGAACCGCAATCCAGATCTCCCCCGTCAAATATTCGATCCGGCGTCATGGCGTCCAGATCAGGGGTGTTCTCCGCTTCATGAGCACACATGGAATCTTCTCCCAGCAATCTTTCCGGGCCCGTTCGTGCGCCCCGTGCAACACGGGACGCGCGTCATGGACCGGGAGTTCCTGCACAATGCATTCAATAGGAGCAAAGCTTTTTTCAATACCCCACACAGGGGGATCCCGCGGAAAGCCATTCCACCAAGGCTGCCCCTCCTGCGGGTGTGGCCCCTTCGATGAGGTCGTTTTCCGTAAGCCCGCGTTTTTTGAGGCAGGGGGTGCACACGTAGATTTTTCCCCCGGCATTGACGAACTTGGTGACCAGTTCCTTCAGAGGAGCAAAGGGTGCCCCTTCATCGATTTTTTCCGCCTCTCCCTTGATGGCGCAGTACACTCCGTCGGTGCTCAAAAACACCATGGTTTCCTTTTCGCTCCCCTGGGCTGCGTTGGCCACGACAAAACCAAGAGTTGCCTTGTCACCGTCGGTGCGGCAGTGAGTGATGGACACACAGAACTTTTCAGTCATGGATTCATTCCTTATTGTGTTCGGGTTTGTACTCGATGAGGTAATAGGGATGGGCCATTTCCAGCAGTTTATTGCCCGTCATGCGGCACCAGGCCGGAAATTCGAGGGGTGCCGCCGAATCTTTGGAGATGAGAAGAATGCGCGTTCCCGGGGGCATTGGCTTGAGATACGTGTAAAGGTTGATGATGACCCTGCCGCAGGTTTCTTCTCCACCGTCAAACTCGTCGTCGAACTCCCAGTGCTCCGGGTAGGTTTCCCGCATTCCTTCCTTTCCTTTCTGGAAAGCGCTTCATCAAACCATGGAAAAAAGCACACGAACGAGATAAGGGAATCCCATTCAATGGAGGATGTCAAATTGGAATTAACAATATAAATCTATGCATTCTATTCAAAAAAACGATAGCATGAGGACAAGGAAGAGGTTGGCATGGGAATGTTGGGAAGAAGGGCAGTGCACCAGGCTGCTTTTTGTGGGGGCAGGCAGGGAGATTGTTTGGCAACTTTTCCCGTTGACGAACTGTTATGATTGGAGCATAATCTACAAATCATAACATCAGGAGGGATCTTTGCTGCCCCAGAATCCATTCATCGTGAGACGGGAAATCGCCTACGGGGAACCTTTTTGCAACCGGGAAAAAGAGATCGGCATCTTCCTGGAATCGGCCGGCTCCCAGGAGGCGGTCTGCCTTTTGAGCCCCAGGCGTTACGGCAAGTCGTCCCTGGTGAACCAGGTCCTTGGCCGCCTTGCCCGCCAGGGCTGGATCACCCTGAGACTGGACATGATGACCATAAGGTCTTTGAGGGCCCTGGTGGAGGCCCTGGAGCAAAAAAGGCTGGAAGCTTCCAGCCAGTGGGCGAAAATCAGGGAGCGGGCCACAGAACTCGTCTCGCGCGTCAGTCCTCAAATGAGGATCGATCCCGAAACGGGATCCCCCACTTTTTCTCTGAGCCTGTCAAGCCCCAGGGCGGGAGAAGAGGATGCGGTGGTCGCCGTCCTGGAAAGGATCTCCGGTCTTCCCGAGACCCTTCAAAGGCCCGTTTGCCTCGCCATCGACGAATTTCAGGAGGTGGCCACCCTGGAACCCAAGCAGCGGCTGGTGGGCATCATTCGCTCCGTTTTTCAGAGGCGGTCAAGGGGGTTTCTGCCCATCTATCTGGGGTCCATGCGCCACATGCTCAAACTC
>Ga0207421_10002999_pt1 | contig 20529 bp, 10 predicted proteins | sample SodLakKL_010_SED_4_FD_187542 | JGI IMG/M metagenome (GOLD analysis project Ga0207421, IMG submission 187542) | Alkaline sediment microbial communities from Lake Tanatar, Kulunda Steppe, Russia - 8KL_010_SED (SPAdes) (version 2) | ecosystem: Environmental > Aquatic > Non-marine Saline and... | reverse complement strand
TCTTAAACCCTTCTCCCTGGCAATTTTTACGCCAGTCGAATAAAAGTACCTGTACATGGAGCTGTTAAGCGACCAACTATCTTTTCCGGCGAAAAAGCCATAAACTTTTGCTGGTCTGTGGTGTAATAATAGTTCTGCGATAATCTCGGACAGATAATTATCGCGCCACATCGTGGCCACTTCATCACGTAACATTGCATCATAATTATTAATTGGTTCAAGAGCATCAACAATGCCGTAACCGGCTGAAATAATAAACAATCTTATTTTGCCGTCTTGAATATCGGATATTAGGTTATTTTTTAAATGATTGAAAACGCTGTACGGCATTCCTGTATATAGGTGTAAAGCAGTTGTAGAGGGCGATCCCGTCTTTATACAATACTGCATTGCATCCCTTGCTTCAATCAGATTTGACCACCTCTCAGATAGTTCCGCTTCTGTGATTCTCTTTTCCGGTTTTACAATTCTTCCTTTCGCGCTTTTTTTTGCGCAGCAGGGAATAAAGCAAAATATTGGAGCATCATTAGCGGTTTGTTGCCTCGAAAAATTATTGACCGTTTTTTCAGGCGTAGCAGTTGAAAATAAAGCATCTCCATATGATCTTGAGATCTTTTTACTACCTAAGAAGACGGCAAGCTTTTCGCCTGCCTGCTTCGCTCCGATTCTGGCCAGATAATTTTTCATCCCTTCTTCATTATTATAGCCGGCCAGCTGCCATACCAGGCTATCTAAAGCGATCATGTTTATCTCAGGGTTATGATCTTGTAATTTTTCAAGTACTTTCTGCCAGATCACACGGACCTCATCTTCAGAATCAGCAGAAGAGAGTCCGGCTTCTTTGGTAAACTTATTTATCCGGTAATCAACTGGAATAGGTATGCTGGAAAAATCAAATCTTTTCTCTCCTGCCATAAGCAGACTTAATCCCAAGCATTTCATGGCAAAAACAATAGTTTTAGCATGTGCTTCCTGCCTCATAACATCGGCCAGCTTATACCATATAAAGTTGAAATGTGCAGATATTATATCAGGGCTGGCCAACCACATTCTTTCGGCTAACTTGCTGGATAAAAATCGATTCAGTCGATTAATTTTAATTCGGTTACTGCGTTCACTCCTGTAAAAAGGTTCTAAAAGATCACTTAGATGCATTGGAGATGTGAGGTTTTGCAGATGATCCAGTTTTTCTTTTATGGGAGGCCAGTAAGCAATTTCAGCCTTCCCTTTCAGCTGAAAATCGTTTAAACCTGTAATCATCATTAACACAGAAAATGGCCCATACCCGAATTTATCAAGAAATGGGCGCATAGTTTTCCATTCCGGCTCCTGCCGGTTTACTTCTTCCCAGCTTGAGTCCGGTATCTCTTTTAATATCTCTATCAGCACATCTAAACTTTCTTCCTGAACTGCTATTCCGCTATGTTCTTGACTCGGTTCATTGTATTCATTATTATTTTTACCTGACCGCCAACATCTCGCGGCAGCCAAACCTTCAGATTCTTGCAAAGTTATGCGTTTTGCATACAATTTCAAGTCTGAAGTTATAACCAGGCTAAAGCCTTCTACTCCAAGTTCTTTAATTATCCCGCTCTGCTCAATTATCTTACCCAGTGAGCCGGCATGAACCATTTCGCCTTTATCTATATAGCCACTATAAATCTCAACTAGACCGTACCAATTATTTCTACTGCCGTGTTCTCGCAGATCTGACACATCTATAGCAACGCTTTTACCAGAAACTGCAACTTCTCGAAGCGCCAAAGCCACCTCATCAAACCTGCTTTTCCAGTAGCTGTCGTACTTGCTCATAGTCAAGCTTCCTCCATGGAAATGCTATCACCCTGTTTTATCTCCAGGAATTTCGCACATCATAACCAACCATAAATAATGCTGATTGCAGGGCAGTAAGCCTTTTATTCAAAGGCGGATCCTGATCCAGCTCTGCGAAAGGAGAGGAAGTATTATCTGCCAGTTCTTTCAGCAGCCAGCTGGCTTTAATATTGTCATGCAGGTGGCGCATACTGCTACCGTTAAACGTGGGCAATTTATACCTGCCCCTGCTGGGATCCCTGCGATTCCCTGTTGCTTCTTGTCCGCCTGCAACTCTACCGCTGCCGAAGGAAAAGTTTATTTCCCGGGGAATCTTTTCTAAACCCTGCTCTTCAGAAAACAAACGGCTCAGCAAACCAAGAGCTGCACCAACTCTCCCGTCATACATAACAAAATCATTAACCAGCAAAAAATAGAGCTTGGTAAAACCAGAATTAATGATCACTCCATCATGGTTTTCAAGCAGTACCTTGGAAATGTTTAACCACTTCTGGATATGGGTGAAGTAGTAACATAAACCGTCACCCATACTGAGAACCCTATCCCAGTTCTTATTTAAAACCCCGCCCCATTTTAGCATTGCATAAGCACATTTGAGGGTATGTTCCATATCCTCATCTTTTACGGAAGTCCTGAATATGATGGCCAGATCGGTCAAGTAATTAAATGACTCACTAAAACTGCCGCCTTTTACATTTTTATCGTTTAACGGGCATGCCATGTTATAAGGCCACCAGTAATTATCATAAGCCTCATATAGGGAACTGCACTGCCAGTGCTGCCCTCTTTTTTTAAGGTAGTATTGATGTTGGAAAGCATCAGCACCATCTAACTTTGAATCCAGCCATTTTACAAAAGCCTGAACATGGCCTTGCCTAAGATAGTCTTCTCTTGACTGAGCCTTCATATCTGCTTTTTTCTTTCCGGCTTCTTTCTCCGACAAAATCTTATCGCCTATATTAACTGTAAACTTATTGCCTTCATATTTTGTCTTGCTGTTCCAGCGCCAACCCTCCAACAACCTGGCACCTTTGACCAGGCGCCCGGTCACCGGGTTTTCCATCTTTACAACTTGAACGATGCCGGCATTAGACAGGACATCGGATATGATGTTAGCTGTTCTCAAATCAGTTCCTAAATACTCTTTAATACGCCGGTCCAGGCCATCAGGGGTTCTTTCACGGATATCATTTCGGCAGTTTTGAGGAAGGGCGCAATCTTCAGATTCATTCAGGATAGCAAGTGCCGCTTCAATCAAAACAGAATCAACTTTGATGCCCCGTAAGTAAAAGGGCAGACTTCTATTTTCGCTCAGATTTACAGCCTCACATGCTGATGTCAAAATTTTTGAAGGTGTTTTCATGACACTTACCTCTTTTTTAATAAAGCCAGCACACCTAAAAGATTGAGCAGTGTGCGACCGTAGCTGTAATGAGAAGTACAGCGTTGCCACGCAAAACGTTAAGCATTTTCCATTTGAATAGTACTCAACAACTTATTTAAAACATCAACAGTTTCATTTAAAAAGTCCTCATCCTCAATATAATGATAGTCCCATTTATGGATACTATATAATTGTAAGGTTTCATTTTTCTTATCTCTGAAATGCAAAGTTTCTCCATATTTTTCAAAGGTGTTCCTAATTTTTTCGCTCAAAATTTTATTTTTATTCAGATCTTTAAATTTCAACTCACAACTATAGATTAAATCCCCGTTGGTTTTCAAGCTCAAACCAACAGATAAATTTCGTTCTTGGTCTAAGGTAAAACCAACGACTCTGTTAGGCTTTCTAGTTGCATAATGAATTTTATCGCTGTGTAAATCAAGTATACGCTCCCTAACAGCTATCAGAAATTTTTCTGTATCGCTAATTACTCTCCGAGCTGGCGTATCTGCCTGATCTTCAATGCTGCTTCGCACATCAATATCAAGATCCACAATAACCAATTCTCCCTCTTTATAATAACGAAAAGCAATACATGTGATGTCTAACCCATTTACCCTTAAATAGTCTGCTGTTTTCAAAACATCTTCACTAATATCTTGAGCCACTAATATTATGCGCTGCTTTTTATTAATTTGCGTTTTGAACTCATCCAGGTTAATATCTTCGAAGTAATCACAAAAAGCTTCATGCAAATCATTATAGGGTTCTTCTGTTTCAGCGAAAAATTTTCGGGCAATTTTATCAAGCTCAAAATAATCCATCTTGTAAGTTCGGGCAGCATATTCTAACGCCTGGGCTATAATCACACGTGGTGTTCTACCACGCTTGAGTTCTATCACTACTGTATTACATTCTTCATCAATACCCAGAAGGTCTTCACTTTTTTCAAGTACCTTTTCTCGCTTTATAAATAGTATTTTCTCGCCTTCTGTTAGAATATCTGGGTTTTTCAAGATCCAGTTCTCCAACTGTTCCTCATATTTCTCCTTGGCGAAGTCTCTCTGATTTATTAGTTGGAAAACATCTGAACTAGAAACATGGTACAAGGTCACATCTACCACCAACCCTTCAATTCATTTCAAACTATCTTAACACCTGCTGCACAATCAGAAAGGCACATCATCAAAATTCTCAGGAATAATTATCCAGGTAGTATGCCCGGAACCGCTCTTAGCTTCTCTTCTTTCAGTAACCCAGCCCACACCTTGTTCACCATAAACAGCGGTCATTGCTCTTGGTACCAGTTGATATGCAACACGATCCATATCAGATAAAAGGTCAGGCAAATCCTCTTTTAAAACTTCAAGAACCGCTCGATAGGGCACGCCAAAATTTCTTATTCTCTCTTGAAAGTCAAACTTCTCTGAAAAAGCTTCGATTGCTGCATCCTCGTACGCGGCCAGTGCATCTTGTTTTTCATCAGCGGCTTCTTCATCGGGATAAGATTTCTTACCTTCTGGTTCTCTCTCTTCAGTCTCACCTGTGACCGGCTTCTTAGGCCTGCTAGCTGAAGCTAAAGCATTTGCAAATCTTTCCCTCAGCGGGGAAGCAGCAGATGTTACTCCTGCCTTCTCATACTGCGGATCCAGCACTTCATAGCGCTCCTCGAAAGACAGGACCCGAATTGATAAAGGATAACTTTTACCACCAACACTACTCCAAAAAACACAATGCCCGGGAATAGGTTCATTTAATACTGAAGATAAAATATCATCACTGAAGTGAGCGTTTGCATATTTAATTGCCTTGAGGTCATTTGATGACAACAGGTGGAAGATAAACCAGTTATCACCCTGGCTTAATATCTCGGAAGTAATCGAGCCAGGTTGCTGAGTAATTAGCACTGCACCTAAATCATATTTACGCCCTTCTTTAACCCATGAGATATAGGGACCTTCTCCTGAACTGCCTGTACTGCCAAGCACTGTTTGAGCTTCTTCAACAACCGCAATAACCGGAATAGTTTTAGGCTTGGCTTTCGTGAACTCTTCCTGGTTATGATCAAAAATACGCTGTAAAATAATACCTGACAGAACTAAGGCAGGGGACCCTCTCATTTGGGAAACATCAACAACACACAAATTGCCATCTTGAAGTGCAGCAAGCAGCATATCCATAAACTGGCTGCTCGGATCATGAAGCATCTTAACGATAGTAGTCATATTAGCCCGCGCCGCAACCATTTCAGCATCCTGACCCTTATCAAGACGCATCAAATGTTTAATCGTATCACCATCGGCAGCATTGCCTTCCCTATAAATCAGATCAACCAACTCGTGCCAATCACTATCATTCATACCTTTTAGTTTTCTTACATTTTGCTGTTCTTGTTTCTCGACTGAAAGAGCTATTGAAATAACATCAGGGGGTCTTAACCTGCGCAAATCCAACCTTATATCGCTGGCAACGAAAGACTCATAAAAAGAGCTCGGCCCTTCTTTAGGGGTAAAAACCACCAGCTTATCATGCAACTTCTCCACATCACACAAACCCGGCCTGCCTTTATCATCCGGCCAAAAATATTCACCCTCAGGGTCAAATATTATTGTACCCACAGGAACAAGATTCCCGCCTCTCTTTTCCACCATTGGTTTACTGCTATATAAGTTAGAAAACAATAATTTAACCAGGTTCGATTTACCAAAACCAGCCCTGGCAAATACCAATGTCCTTCTTGATACCATTTCTTTAATTTGGAACTTTGGGATCACCGCCGGCTTTGTCAATCGCATCCATGGCTGAGATGAAACATTCGGTTCACCCTCGGCATAAATAAATTCGCCGAGAGCAAAATAGCCTATATCCGCTGCATCGGGAATATTATGACCTGCTACCTCACGTAACACTTCGTCAGTTAAAAAGGCAACTTTGCTGCCTACATGCGGCAAACGCCTATGAGAAGCAGCAAATACAAGCTTTCCATTAACCAACCTCAGAACCCCGAGAACCCTTATATTAACCTGGTATTTTAGGTATTGCTCTCGTAAATCTTCAGGTATCGGACGTTCATCGGAAACAGCCCTGATCCCGTAATCTTCTCCCGCTGAACTGGTCAGCCGGCCCATTGAGGCTATCGAAGTAATCCTGCCTAAAACTGCTTCATCATCATCTTCCAGCTGTACAATTAGAAATTGCCCATGCATAGGTGTGCTGTGGTACTTGGTGCGATAAGGCAAAATCAAGTCGGCATGAAACTCAAGGCCGCCTTCACTGAACCCCCTGAAAATCCCGGCAACATTATCACGAGTAAATAATTTCATCAGTACCTCCTGTCAAGAAAATCGCTGCGAAAGCGCAGAGCTTCAAATTCCGGCACTTCCGTGTTTGCTAGTAAGCTTCTAATTGCATCAAAAACTTCATCTTGAAGAATATCCAGATCAAACCCGGCAATACTGGCATATTCATGTGCACGCTGCAAACAAAGCGGGTAATAGGGGATTGGGAATCCACCAATTGCATCAGCAAGCAAGTAACCGAGTATTTCATCAACATCACCAGATTGGCTGCTGAAGATATCAACCGACCAAATCGGATCACCGCTTCTCTGGCCAAATCTAACCAGATACATATCACCGGCTACAAACTTGGGAGCTTCTCCCTCACTATCTTCTGCTTCAGCACCCCTTGCATATTCCGGCCAGATATATGCTTTAGCTTCAAGCGAACGTGGAATACGCACATACCTGGGTGATCCTGGTGCAAATGTCCTTTCTAAAGTCATGGCCAAATTATAGCGTTCCAAAACTTTGCTTCCCTTGGCAATTCCAACAAGGTAAACCTTACGTTTAGTTTCCTCTTTTACCTGGTCAATCTTTTCCTCTATCAGCTTTCTTAGCTTAATAAATAGGGAGCCACTAAAAAGTTTGCTCCTGAGCTGGCCGTCACGAACGATTATAGTATCCGAAGTTGGATTCCTATAACAAATACGCTCATATAAAACAGCCCACTCGCATAAGTCCCGGTAGACCAAAACCCAGCCAGGTGTTACTTCATTTGGTTTATCTCTTATAACATTACCTCTCGGAATCATGGGGCTGAGGTCAGATAATTTCCTTGACTTAACCTCCAGATCTATCATTAATCTGCCCAGTGCTGTTCTGGGTGAACCATTGCCGTTAAACTGCTCCTCGCTTAGTCTATCTGTATCAGTTGTAGGCGTTACAGTATCTAGACAAAGTTGTTCTCCAAAAGAATCAACCACTCTAACTAGCTGAACGTGAAAAGGATCGAATACCAGCTGGTTATTGCCTCCATCGCTGGCCACCATTGAAACTGCTGTAGTTGTTCTCGGCCTGATCACTTTTACATCCGAAGATAGCGAACCTATCTCATTACGCAGCTCATCGAGGTTGCTTTTCTCCCTGGCCATAGCCTCCCTAATAACCTGGCGCATAGCCGGGATTTCTTTCGGATCAAACATAATCACACCTCCAGTCTTGCATATAAATCAAACTCAGGTATGGCTTTCTTACTTGGTTGATTAAACTGTTGCGATTGCCTATAACCACTACTGGCGGAACCGGCATTTCTTCTAGTCTTGATTTGCCAGCCGCAATCAGCCAACTTTAATGATTGCTTTAGAACATCAACTGCATCAACTGATTCGCTGGAAAGAGATCCAAACCTAATGATAAGCTTCGCTCCAGGCAGACAAACCTTCGCTATTCTCTGCCATACCTCTGCAAGATCTTGAACAAATAACTCTTTTTTATGTGTCAGCTGACCGGCTCTTTCATAATCAACATCTTCAACCCCACCAAGAAACCAGTTTCTAAGCCATTGATCGCTTTTATAACTTCTCATACCAAAATATGGCGGGGAAGTTATCACCCACTGAAATGAAATGTCTTCTTCAACTAGTTCATCCGTCCTACGAGCATCATCGCAATAGACGTAGCTGCTACTTGCCGGCGGCATCTCCAATAAGGAATATTCAACTCGACGTTTTATTAAATCTAAAACATCCACATATGGTGGATGAATTAAACTGTGCCTTTGCCAGTATCGAACAGCCGGGACAGGTTTTGTTGCATATGTCCTCGGCATTTGATTGGAAAGATAGCCCGGTTTCCCTTTTCTAAGAGGACCATGTAAAACCCCCAGCAGCAATGCTCTTAATACAATCTCTTCAGGCTTTAGGCATCTTTTGACAAACCATTCCCTGAAGATACAAATACTTTTCAAGGTATCAGGATGATAACAACAGCTCCAAAAATCACCCTGCGGGATAGTATCAGGTACCTGTGATTCCTCCATAATCTTTTCTGCCAGGCCAACTACCCTATTAGCATCAGCAGCAGCAACTTTCGCCGCAGTAACTGCTGCAGCAATAGGATTGCTATCTATGCCTATTGAATTCAGGCCACGCATCCTCGCTGCAAACAAGGTAGTGCCCCTGCCACAAAAAGGATCTAATACCCAATCCCCTTTTTGTGCGTTCTTTAATAACCTTAAGGGAAAATCAAGAGGAAACATTGTGTAATAAGGGCAAATTGTATTAAGACGCAGAGAAGGAGAATTTGAATCATAGTCAGAAGTATGACTGCACAGGTCTTCAGACCCTGATTGTTTATAAACCAGGCTTGTTTTTGGGATGTTATCGTTCTCAGAAGTTTGGCTTTTCATGGAGGTTAGTTCAACACTATTAAGCATGATCGAACAACCTTTGTTTGATCTCAGCCATTATTGTTTAGTGCAGAGTTTTAGAGAAGTGAATTGTGTTATTTAAGACCAAGATAATTTTAATATATAGCATTTTCTACATAATGCAATAATTTCCTGCATAAGAAATATAAACAAGTATCATGGCTTTTCCCTTAAGCGCCAAATGACACAATCGATTTAGAACTTTTTTATATTTACATAACCTATTATGGTGCTTTATTATTAATTATTTTCAACTTCTATACTCAATTAATATCCGGCAGTGATCACTTGGTCCCCACTCTTCAACTCTGTTTAGAGCTTTCACCTTAACCCTGTCCGCTATGCTTTCTGAAGCAAAGACAAAATCCAGCTGCCTAGATGCAGTTGCCGGTGTCTGCCGGTTATGATGATAAGTAGGCACATTGAGGCTGTCCTCCGGCAGTTCTTCAGGCCACGGTTCCGCCTGCCTGCCACCTTCGGGAGCCTGAGGCCCAGCAAATTTAAACCCTAAGGCATCCATGCGGTCAAATACTGTATTGTAACGTTTGCCCCAGTATTTACTCTTATATTCTCCATAGCCATACAGAATATTCAAATCCCCGGCGGCGATAATCTTGTGTCCACTTTGTTGTCCGATCAAGCCGCTAAGGTCTGAAACAAGCCGATGAGCAGAAGCATCGGCAAAAATCCAGCTCGAGCCGGTCTGACTTATCGGGTTTATCCAGAATGAATATAAGGATACGATTGTTATTTCTTCACCTGTCTCTTTAATTCTTATCACAGCTACATCCAGGGTGCCTGGCCTGGATACCATCAAGGCTTCTGGATCGCTCCCACCAAGTGGTTGAGTTTTTATAGGAGTAAAATCATACTTGTCATTATTAGCTAATCCAGCCACAATTGCCCGCCAGGGCAGGCTTCTAACTTCTGGCTCTACTTCCTCCTTTACCAGAAGCTTACCTGCCATTTCTACCGGTGGAGCCTTTGATTCCTGCAGCATTGCTGTATCAACTCCGGAATCAAGAACAGTCTGCCAGTTACTTGCCTTTTGATTCATGTTCCATGAAAGCAGCTTTAATGTTGACATTTTAAAATTCCTCCGAATTTACTAAATACCCTCAGGGAAAAAAGACTACCTATAATCTGAACCTGTTTTAAACTTAACCTCGCTATGAAAACAAAGAACATCTCTTAATATAACCAAACTGTTTCCACATTAAAGCTATGTCTTTTTATTTTTAAAGTCTTGGTCATCACGTATTGCTTCTCCTACGAAATCAAATAGTAATTGCATTATGCCTCCATCCATTAATACTGCAAAAGGCAATAGTAAATCTGCAAAGTCATCTGTTAAATTGAAATTATCCTCAGCTTTTTTTGATTTTTTATGCTTCTGTTTTATTTCTTTTTTCTGAATCAATTTGCCGCTCTCATATTTTCCCGAAAACTTACTTCCTTCACTAGTAGATATTTCAACTTTTTTATGTTTGGCATTATCTTTTAAGCTACTAACAGATTTCGTATTGTCTGGCTTAGACAGTTTTTCTTTTAGTTTATTACCTTTCCATTCTCCTTCTTGCCTTGCCCCATTTCGGCGAACTAAGGTTCCCAGCCCATCTCGTTTACCATTTTTAAATTCACCACTGTATTTATCACCATTTGAGTAGGCAAGAATTCCAGATCCATTTGGCAAGCCATTTTTTAAATAACCTTTATATATAGATCCATCTGAAAAAACCATTTTGCCCTTCCCATTTGGTTGGTTACATTTGCAAAAACCTTCGTAAATATTGCCATTTGAATAGGTTATTTTTCCTTTGCCTTCAAGTTCACCCTCTATCCAGCTGCCAGCAAATGTAGTTCCATCTGACATCTTTAAATTACCATGACCACAAGGTTTCTCATCAATTATTTCCCCTGTGTAGGTACCATCATTCCATTCTATAGTTTCATACTTTAATGAAGTAATGTCTTTGTTATCTATTTTCTTTATCATCGCTTGGCAATAAATGCACTTTATCAAGGTTGATGCTATTTCTCCAGCACAACTCGGGCATTTTATATAATGGAGTTGAGGGAAATCTTTATGCTTATCTATTATTTCTTTACCTTGTTTTAATTCTTGCTTACACTCAGCTCCTATATACTTTTTACCTTCTTCAGTAATAACCCATAGCCCAGCTGGTGTATCACTACCTATCAAACCTTCACTAACAAGTTTTTGCCTGGTGCTTTTTACTCTGCTTTCCCAGTAAACCTTTTCGCCAGGAGTATGTTGTTTTTTATAAAGTTCTTCAAATTTCGGGAACAAGATCATTACTTTTGAATAAGCTTCTTTACTTGTAATTTGCCCTTCATTTCCAGCTATCACTTTTAATAAGGCCACTTTGAGAGCTTCTATATCTGGTATTAAACCCATATACTCATCTCTTTTAAATACATCTTGTGAAGAAGATTTTCGTGTCCCCTTTTTTATTGTTGGATCTGGGATTTTTTTAACCGATTTATTCATTAGCTCTTTTTTTGAGCTCATCATTTCAGCAAAATAAGTTTCTCCCCTTTGATTAAAACAACGAAGCAGATCGAGCACACCCATCACATCATCCAGTGCGCGGTGCTTCTGATCAGGCCTGATATTGTGCCTCTCCAGCTGCGCCTGGAGCCCCTTGCCGCCAGACCACCTGATCCCGCTCATTGAACAGTACCAGCGTTTCGATTTTGCAGATGGCAGTAGTTTAGTGACAAACCCTCGATCAAAGTTTGCATTGTGCGCTACAAGAAAATCTGCCTTTTCAATCATCCCTTTAACCCGGGCTGTGTCCAGCCGCTGTCCGGCCAGGTCAGACATACCAAGCCCGTGAACATCATAGGCATCGGAACTTATCTCGCAATAAGGCTCCCGGAGCCCGCAGTAGCTGTCAGATATCCCTGTAATACTGCTTTCGTCATAGCTGAATAACACCAGCGCCAGTTCAACAATTTCATCAGTATATGCACTTAAGCCGGTTGTTTCTACATCTATACATCCGGCAATTCCTGTTGGCTGAGCGCTCTTTTTTACCTCCCTGCCAAAACCCTCATCCTCACAGACAGTACCTCCGCTTTTTACCTGCAATATCCGGTCAACCCGGAAGTTGCGCACCTCTTCTCGCTGGCAGCAGTAAGCAGACATACCTAAAAAGGACCTGCCGCGGTAATTCATCACGCCTACGCTTTCAGGCCTGATTACCCTTTCTGTCTTTTCATCAGTATTTTTCAGGTATACAATTTCCAGCTCTTCACCGTTTTCTATGGCATCACTGATATACTTTACCTTACTATCCAGGGGCAGTTTTTCTTCGGACAGGTCGTATTGGTAACCGGTTAAATAGTTAACCACCCTGTAATCAACTAAAATATCCGACTCCCTAATCTCTCGCATAAAATAGATACCCTGCAGACTGCGGCAGCGTGAAAGCGCCACGTAAAGCTGACCTGAAGCAAACGCACCCCTGCCCAGGTCAATCGCCACACTGTCAAAAGTCTTGCCCTGGCTCTTATGGATGGTTATAGCCCAGGCAATCTTGAGCGGGAACTGTTTGAAGGACCCTACACTTTCAGCCTCTACTTTGCCGTTCTCTTCATCCCAGTAAAAACTATATATATTCCAGTTATGAGGATTTACTTCAACTACCGAACCGTCATTTAGCCTTAACTCAAGCGCCTCTTCTTCCAGGTGAATAACTTTACCAATAGTGCCATTAATCCAGCGCCCGGCGCTGTCATTATTAAGGAGGATTACCTGTGCATCTTTCTTAAGCTCTATTATCTCTTCTGCCGGGTAGCTTTTGCTATTAATATCGCCCCGGATTTCAGCATGATAGAAAAATGGTTCGCCTTCAAGCTGCTGCAGCTCGCTATAGTTTCTTTCCTTAGCTAAAGCATTGGTGGTGGTTAAATATATAACCCCCTTAGGTAGCTCGGTGCTGTCACTTACCACCCTGCTGTTCAGCCTGGCTAAATCCTCTTCGGAGGCCGTGTTATTGCGGATCCTGCTCAGGATATCAATGAACTCCTGATCCGTCTGGCGATAGATTTTTTCCAGTTCTAAATGCTTAAATTCAATTTCACTATAAGCCCTGGAATGAAAGAAATATTCACTGTCATACTGGTCTTGAAACATATACCGATCATGGCTTACCACTACCGGAGGTATCTGGTATAGGTCACCAACAAAAATCATCTGGATCCCCCCGAAAGGCAAGCCCGGCATTCTACCTTTTATCCGTAAGAACTGATCAATGCAATCGAGCAAGTCTGCCCGCACCATGGATATTTCGTCAATGACAATCGCATCAAGGTTGTTAAATATCGATTGCTTATTCCTCTTCGCTATCCTCTTCGCTTTTTCTACAGTGATATCCGGCTGGAAACCGAAAAATGAATGAATCGTCTGACCGGAAATGTTTACAGCAGCCACCCCAGTGGGAGCTAAGACAACAATGTCTTTTTCGGTAATAGAACGGAAGTATTCAAGTAAGGTGGATTTGCCGGTGCCTGCCCTGCCGGTTATAAAGAGGTTTTTATAGCTGTTTTCCATATAATCGAGGGCATTTTTAAATTCTGGGTTTAGCTCTATGTTTTTTAGCACCGGTTACTGCTCCTTGCATGAAACTTTGTTCACTGAAAATCACAACAATAGATCAGGGTAAATGTCTCAAATTATGGTTCTCTTTTCATCTTTTAAAGCGATCCTTTTCTATACTGGTAAGGTTTAACCGATATAAAGTGTAGAAAAAAGAAAGCAAATAGATTATTATTTATACTTGATGCCATGTAGAATAAAGACCATTAGAAAAAGCAGAAGCATTTAAAAGCTTTCATGAAAACCTGCCCGCACCGAAGCCCGTTGAAATGATCTTTGCCTTTCCCTTAATGACTTCCAGGTATCCTTCCTGCTTGAACGCAATTCTGTATTTATAATCACCAAAATATTACAGGTAATGATTGAGCAGGGTCGTGGAAATATCTTTTATTCTTGGCTTTTTAAACCCATTCAATTGACCATAAACTCCTTTAGCGGACAAGCATAGTCTTTATTGCATTTTTTTGAAGCTATTTGATTTGCACCAAATTACCCTCTTAACTTTTTATGCAATCAATTCTTCACACAAGTTTGCTCCTTACCATTAAAATCAAATCCTTCCTCATGAAAAACGTAAAGCAGAAAGCTGGCACGTGACGATCCGACATAAATATCGTTAATCGTGCAAGCTCTGGTCCCTGCCCTGATGCCGATAAAAAAAACAATATCTGCTTCTAAACCCTTAAAAGACCTGATAGTTGAAAAAGCCACAGCATCGGGCGGTTTTGCCAATCCTTCTTCCCGCCCTTTGATGAGATCGAAAAGCGGCCACTGACCGATTTGCTTTAAGCCGGAAAGTGAACTTTTTTCCAAACGGTTTGGAGACAGAATTACCACCCGCCCGGGTGAAACTCTCTTGCTAACCAGACGCCCAAGCTCCTGTTCCACCAAACTAAGTTCATGCGCTGCATCTTCCCAGGAGAAAAATGCCACAGATTCTCCACCCTCATGGACACAGTACAAAGGTTCTGTGCCAATCAGCTCAGAAAGCCAGTTATTAATCTTTTCCGTATTTCTTAAGTTGCGTGTCAATCGATGATAGGAAACCTGAAAAGAAGATAATGCTGATAGATCCGCATTAAATAGGTTCTGGCTGGGATCGGCAAATATATAAAACTCTCCGCTCTGACTTGAATTAAGCATTTCTAATAAAAACAAATACCAATCTTCCCGAAAATCCTGACCTTCATCAACAACTAGCGCATCGAATTTTTCTTCTTCGCTTAACTCGTCAATAATATCCATCGCCAGGTCGAGTAAGCCTTTCTCAAAAAACGTCATTTTTTCTTCCTGAAGTTCAGGCACAACTACCTCTATATCTTTTGTCTCCAACAACTTAAATAAATAATCGTGAAAATTAGTTACTGTCAAGTAGCCGGATGCCAGTTCATCTTTGAAAGCATGGCGTAAATAATTACCCAAATCACGGTTAAAACAAGTCATCAGCACTTTTTTGCCATCAGCTACAAGGCGTCTAACTTTTTCGATGGCAATAAAGGTTTTCCCTGTGCCCGCTGCACCTAAGTAGATTTTACGCTGATCAAGTTCTGTTTCATCTAAAATTCTTTTTTGTTCATCAGTCATTACCTTGCCGCTTTTCTTGCTGAAAATGCGTATCTCTGATTCCAGATCCGTATGTACAGTAAAAGCAGGTGCAAGTATTTTTTTCTTAAGAATATCTATTGCTTTGCCATTTGCCTCTGCAGCCTGCCCTCCAAAAACAGCCTTGATGTTACGATCCAGCTTTTTCAGATCTGCACCAAGCCAGATACTATCCTCACGCAAGTGAGCAGGTGCAAGCCCCTCGAATACTTCACAATCGGGAAAACAAACTGAATATCTAATTCTTAGCGGGAACATATCTGTTTTTGTTACTTCCTTGTAGCGTTCAACAATAAAGTACATGGCCCTTTTTGCCTGTTCAACTGGATCCTTATCAATATCAACAAAAACTTCTCCTAGCCGCTTCTGCCAAATGTTATTATAGTAACGGTAATAACCACATTTTACTTCTACAACCAGGTAGCCAAGCCATTGATGGGTAATAATAAAATCAGCTTCATAGTATGCCATATGATCATATGATTTTCCGTCAGTGATATAATCATAGCTGTAATAAACAGTGTAAGCATCAGGCAATTTACTGGCAGCTTTATAAAAAATCTGCTCTCCCCGATTTGTTATTAGGTTAGGATTGATTTTGGGAATCATGATTGCCATGTAACACACCCCCTGAATCAAGAAAAACGAAGCAATATCTCAAGTTTATTAAGTTTTAATTTTTAAAAATTAACAATCCCTTTTCTTTATATAGTAGAAAAGCCCTTTTTATGAAACTATTTTAAATTAATGACATATACAGTACTTTGCAGATTTGTATGCCGGTAAGATTAAAAGCTGCTTACTTTAGCTGAGGACCAGCTTATGCACCGCCCGTGTTACCGCAATATATAAAGCCCTGGCCTCGTGCGTATCCTTTGTATCATAATTGCGGTAATTAACTATTGCAGTAAAATCAAACTCCATTCCACTGACAAGAGATACTGGTATTACTGTTATTTGTCCAAGTTTATCGTCAAATCGTCTGGCTATCGTTACAGTATCAAGAAAAGAGTTTATTGTTTCATAAACCATTTCAGCGTCTTTGCTTGTCCGGGTAATGATTGCAAAAGTTTTATAGTTATCATGCGAAGAAACCATTTCTGACAGCTGAGTAAGTCTTTCCTTCAAGGAACCGCTTAGTTCTTGAATTGGCAGACCACTTCTTCCGGCAAAATCATATTTATAAAGCTTGCTTGACTTATCATAACTGCTAAGCAAGTCAAGAGACATTTTAGCTATTTCATCGGTTAAACGGTAGCTGACAGAAAGCTCCCTGACATTAATCTCCCCGATAATGCAACTTAAATCTTTCCAATCATAGATATCCACCATTTCCGGCTTTTGATTCAAGTCGCCTGTTAAGGTCATAGTACCATTTTCTTCTAAAAAAGTTGTTAACGCTTCCAGCCAAACAGGGGTCAAGAACTGGGCTTCATCAATAACAATATGCTTATATTTTCTTCCCTGGTCGTTAATTTTCTGCGAGGCATAAAGAAGTACAGCAAGGTCATTTAAAGAAACCATGGAAAAGAAATTGTTCCAAAGGCGGGCATTTTCACTAACCTTGGTTTGAGCATTTTCTAGTGAACGTCCTACATCTTTAAAGTTGTCCAGCAGGCTGGAATACCATTTCAAAAACTCGCGGTATACACGATCACTTTCAGGCCATTCCCGAAAATACTCACCCAGCATTGATTCGATTTCTTGTGAAGAGAAAGCAGGTTCACCTTCTCTATTTCCAGATAGTGCTTCGCCAATCACATCCGATAGTGTTCTCTTGATTCTTTCTCTAATTATTTTTTTCCTTTTTTCAAAAGGATGCTTGGAGAGTTCGTGTAAGAAAGACTCCCTTATTTTAGTTGCAGGTATTATTTTTTGTTTTCCCTCAACGATATAAGTGAAGTCTTTAATATACCGAGTGTAGGCTTTAGCTAAAGCATCTATCTTTTCATTGACCATTTGTTTAAAAGCGTTACTCCCTTTAAAATTGGCCGAATCACTGGCAATATCCCTGAAGCCGGGCTCGAGCTCAATCATTGGAGGCAACCAATTTCTTTCGTGTGATTTTTTGATCAAGCCTTTATTAACTTCATAAAGGGAGTATTGATTTATTTCCTGCATTTCAGCATCAGGCAACATATTTTTTAAGAAATACAGGAATAGGTTTGATGGTGACAGTAATAAAACTTCTTCAGGCTTCCATTTCTGGTTATGCATTAAATAGGCTAATCTATAAAGTAATACAATGGTTTTTCCGGTTCCTGCACCTCCCTGGATAACCAAGTGCTGATCTACCGGGCTTCGAATAATTTCATTCTGCTCTTTTTGAATAGTAACGTAGATATCACAAAAACGATCCTCACCAAGTTTTTCAAGTTGTTTGCGCAAGAAACTATCGCTTTCTTCTTTTTGCTCACCAATGTCTTTAACAAAATCATCTACAGTAGCAAGCAGCCTATCCTGTTCAACTTCAAGGGTACGTACCAGTTCCAGATCTATACCTTTTTCCCGGATGGATGTTGATTTATCAACGCTTCCCTTGGAGTAATATATGTCGGCAATTGGCGCTTTATAGCTGGCTATTATTGCACCATTTAAGTCAAGGCTACTTTTTCCTATATAAACAACCTGCTCTCCTTTTTTATCAGTAAAAACTACTTTCCCGAAATAAAGCTTATCGAGTGCACTCTCTATTTGGGCGATCCTGGTTTTCAGTGCTCGTTTTTTCCTGTTTAGCTGGGGCCTTAAGCTATAATCATCGGGATCATTGGCCGCCGGAGATTCTAATCTATCCTTAATATTAAAAATTCTCTCCTTATGTTCATTATGAATTTGTTTACACTGATTCCAATTATTTTTCAGCTCCCTTTGCTCATAATCAAACTGGGGATGCTTATCATTTTTATCCATGCTATCAGCCCACCTTCGCAAAAACTAATTTGGTATTTTCTCATGATGATTTAATTTCATGTGAGTAGTTTGATTAATATCGCAGTTATATAGAAATTTGATAATTTATATAATTCGACAAGCGACGATTAATTCCTTTGGGGCGTTACAAATCCTTCATTCTAAGCCTTTATATTTAAGCAAAGGTATATATTTATATGAGACTCAGTAAACCAACCATTATTTTGTATCCTCATCAAACTGCCATGTAAACATAATCCGGCAATGATCACTTGCTCCCCACTCTTCAACGTTATATAAAGCTTTCACCTTAACCCTGTTTGCTATGCTTTCTGAAGCAAAGACAAAGTCTAACTGCCTTGATGCAATTGCCGGTGTCTGCCTGTTATGATGGTAAGTAGGTACATTAAGGCTATCTTCCGGCAGCTCATCAGGCCACGGTTCCGCCTGCCTCCCACCTTCAGGCGCCTGTGGCCCAACAAATTTAAACCCTAAGACATCCATGCGGTCAAATACAGTGTTATAAAGTTTAGCCCAATATGGACTTTTATATTCTCCATATCCATAAAGTATATTCAAATCCCCGGCGGCAATAATCTTGTGTCCACTTTGTTGTCCGATCAGACTGCTCAGATCTGAAACAAGACGATGGGCAGAAGCATCGGCAAAAATCCAACTCGAGCCGGTCTGATAAGTCTATTCCTCCTTAAACCGCCTTCTAAAATAGTTAATCCGCCGGAATTCCAGAATATCTTCGACATGCCCTGCCAGCTCGGTTCCAAGGTAGGGTTTTAGTTCCTCTGATAAATAAAAGACCCTGTTTACTTCATCGTAGTTAAAGAACATGCTTTTGCTTAAGAAGTGGACAGGGTTTTTCCGAGCCAGTTCAGTAAATCTCTCAGGCTTCCAGTTTCTCCAGTTCTTATTACTCTTATCTCGCAAATCTTTCTGGTGCAGGGTGCTATTAACGTAAAAGTTCCTGAAGTTCTCCCCCACTTTCTCCAGCGGGGCCTGCTCCTTAAGGGTGCCATCATCCAGCAAAGCCCTGATCGTCGGAACCTTGTATGCCTTGGTCATAGGAGTCTTCTCCAGGTATTTTAAAAACTCTTCCGCATCTGTCCCCAGCCAGCTTTCCTCAATCTCCGTTAACTCATCCAGGCTGTTCAAAAACTCAAGCCACCCTTTTTTTATAAATTCCCGCGGCTGGATATCACTGCCGCTTAAGATATCGACCCTGGCCGGCCTTCTGCCCAGGTTCTCCTTCAGCCGGTAATAATCGGCTGCCATCCTTTTTTTAAGTGGATCAGAACGGGCCATTTTCTCAAACAGGTCAAGCAGCTGGAAGTCAAAGTGCACCTGGCAGAACTCAGGATATTCCAGCTCAACCGCATTTTTACCAATGGTTTTATCCGGGTAAGTGGGGTTTTCCCCGGCCAGCAAGGCCGGGATATAGTGCGCCCGCTTATAGTTGCCAATAAAATCAAGTACGGTAAGATGTACTTTGCCGTCTTCTTTCCGTAAACCCCGCCCCAACTGCTGTAGGAACACCACAAAGGATTCAGTCGGTCTCAAAAACATGACCGTATCTATACTGGGGATATCAACCCCTTCATTAAAAATATCCACGGCGAAAACTACCTTTATGCTTCCCTCTTCCAGGGCTGAGACCGCTTCCGTCCGGGATAAATAATAGCTGCTGCCAGATCCATACCCGCTGTGCACGCATACCGCGGGCACACCATTTTCACTGAAATACCGGGCCATGTACTCAGCATGGTTGATAGAAACACAAAAACCCAGGGCCTTTTCTCCAGCCAGCAGCCGGTATTTTTCCATGACCAGATCGGCCCTTTCCTTACGGGACAGCTCCCGCTCCAGGTCTTCTACCACGTAGCGCCCCTGGCGGTATTCCACCCGGTCATAGTCGGCCTGGTCATAAATACCGTAATATTTGAAGGGACATAACAGGTCGCGGTTGATGGCATCTTTCAGGTAGATTTCATAGATAACATTATAATCGCAGAGGGCAAAGATATCCCGGTTATCCATGCGAAAGGGGGTAGCCGTCAGACCCAGCAGAAATTCAGGCTTGAAGTAGTTAATCACAGCCAGGTAGCTGTCGGCTGCCGCATGGTGAAACTCGTCAACTACAATATAGTCAAAGTAATTGGGAGAGTAGTTCTCCAGGTGTCCTTTCCGGCTCAGGGTTTGCACCGAGGCAAAACAGGCCTCTGCCTCACTATCTTTACGCTCCCCGGTATAGAAACCGGTCCTGGTAGCCGGTGATACAGTCTTAAAGGTCTCTTCTGCCTGCCTTAAGATCTCTTCGCGGTGAGCTAAAAATAGGACTCGCTTGAAATTATTACTGTCAAAGGCAGCCAGGTAAGTCTTGCCCACCCCGGTGGCCGCCACTACCAGCCCCTTGTCAATGCCTTCTTCCCGGGCATTTTTCAATTCATAAAGGGCC
>Ga0207421_10002998_pt1 | contig 20530 bp, 17 predicted proteins | sample SodLakKL_010_SED_4_FD_187542 | JGI IMG/M metagenome (GOLD analysis project Ga0207421, IMG submission 187542) | Alkaline sediment microbial communities from Lake Tanatar, Kulunda Steppe, Russia - 8KL_010_SED (SPAdes) (version 2) | ecosystem: Environmental > Aquatic > Non-marine Saline and... | reverse complement strand
TGTATATCCCACAGCACAACCGCCGCATCCTTGTGTTGGGTGCCGTGGGGCGTCCGGGTGCGCACACGGTGGACCGGTATACTCGGGTGTTGGACGCGCTGGCCATGGCTGGAGGACTGACCCGAAGTAGTGATAGCGGCCATGTGACGCTGACAAGGATCGAAGATGGACAAGAAGTTGTGCTCGATCTGGATCTGCACGCTGTAATGGAAAATCGTGCGAGAAATTTGGAAATGCGCGGCGGCGATGTTTTGTTTGTTCCTGAGGCAAAGCAGGCCCTGGTATTTGGCGAAGTTAACCGGCCCGGTGCCTACGTGGTACCTCCCGGCGGCCGGGTCCTGGATATTCTGGCAGCGGCCGGCGGACTCCATAACGAAGACCGCACCCAGGAAATTGTTCTGACACGGCAGCACCCCGAGGGAGAAGAAGTGTGGGCCGTAGATTATCAACAACTGATGCATAACCAGAGAGATGCCAACCACCTGCTGTCCGGCGGTGACGTGATCTTCGTCCCCGAGACCAAACGCCAGCTTCTGGTCTTGGGTGAGGTGTCAAACCCGGGTGTGTATACGGTTTCGTCCCCCACGAAGCTGCTGGAAGCCATAAGTATGGCCGGCGGCCCAACGGACAGGGCAGCACTGCAGTCCGTCGGGATTTACCGCGATGGCGTCATTGACGGAGACGAAATCATAACGTTTGCCGTCGGCGAAGAGAAAATGCTCTTCGAGGGTGATGCCACCGAAAATCCTGAGGTGATTGGTGGAGATATCATCTACGTTCCAGAAACCGGAAGACCGGATTGGGGTCGGATTTTGGGATTCCTAAATCCCATCCGCACTTTCCAGCAGATTCTCGGTGGCTGGCCGTTCAATTAGGGGGGACACGCCAATGGAAATGGAAGAAATGGATCTGCTGGAACTGTGGCGAATCCTGGTCAAGAGGCGTTGGTGGATCGCAGCCATTGTTGTGATCACAATTGCTGCCGCCGGTTTGGCCAGTGGGTTTATGGAGCCCGTGTATGAAGCGTCCACCACTGTCATGGTCCGAGGGCAGGGCGGCGGCGGTTTGACACTCCAGGAGCTTAACCCTTTGGCTGGCTTTGGCGGAGGCAGTAGTGCGGGCTTAGATACCTATGTCGAAATTCTGCAGAGTCGGGCTATTCTGGAGCAGGTTATCGAAAGCTTGGGTTTGGAGAACTCTGTGGGTAACTTCCGGGATTCGCTGACTATTCAGCCAATCAGTAATACGGAGCTGTTGCGCATCAGCGTGGAATCCTCCGACAATGAGCAGGCCATGGCCACGGCCAACGTGCTAGTGGATACATTCCTGGAATGGAACCGGGCAGCCAATCAAGAAGAGCTGCGCGGCACGGGTCAATTCCTGGAGGGGCAGTTAGAAGTTGTTTCGGCGAACTTGGCCCGTGCAGAAGAACGACTGCAGAATTACCGCGAAACGGAGCGGGTTCTGGCACCCACCGACGAAATACGTGCGTTGTTGGAACGAATGGTGGAAATTGAGGGCCAATTGGCCACTTCGCAGGTGACCATACCTGAACTGGATCATCGACTGCAGCTGATTCAACAGGAACTAGAGCAACAGGATCAGACGTATATTGCATCGACGACAATCCAGGACAACCCCTTTATGCGTGACTTCCGAACACGGCTGTCAGAGACGGAAGTGAAATTGGCCGGTGCCCGTGAACGCTACACAGAGCAGCATCCCGAGGTCCTCGCTCTGCGTGCAGAAATAGAAGAAGTGAAACGAAAGCTGGCCGGTGAGGTGGAACGGGTGATTGCGACCGAGACCGAGAGCATCAGCCCCATCCACCAGCACCTTTACCAACAGTTGATTACCCTACAGGTCGACCGCATGGCCTATGAAAGCCGCAATGAAGCTCTGACAGCGGTTCGAGATGCGCTGGAGAAGGAATTTCAACTGCTTCCTTCCAAAGAATTGGAATTGACCCGCCTACTGCGGGACGCGAAGGTGCAGGAGGAAGTGTACATCATGTTGGTCAAGCGCTATGAGGAAAACCGCATCAATGAAGCGATGCAGACAGCGGATGCCCAGGTCGTGGATCGAGCTATCATACCGGATAATCCCGTCAGGCCGCGGGTGCGGCTGAATATTGCCATTGCGGGAGTCTTGGGTTTGTTTATCGGTACGGGGATTTCGTTCCTGTCGGAGTATACGGATACCACCATCAAAAACAAACAGCAGGTGGAAAAACTGCTCGGGGTCCCGGTAGTCGGCGAAATTCCGCGGTTTGAGAAGAAGAGGACGAAAAAGCGGCGTTTTGGACGCAGCGCAAGGATGTGAAGGACATGAAATCGAAGCAATCGCAGACTGTGCCGGTTCTGGCTGTGAAGAAGGATCCCCGATCCATGGCGTCCGAAGCCTTTCGGACGCTGCGGACAAACCTTCAGTTTCTGCGGCCGGATGAGAATGTAACGACGATACTGATTACCAGTGCCGAACCGGGCAGCGGAAAAACAACGGTTGCAGCCAACTTGGCGGTCACAATGGCGCAATCAGGGAAGAACGTTCTATTAATGGGATGTGATCTACGCAAACCCATTCTCCATACCCTGTTTTCCGCCGCCAACGGTAAGGGGCTCAGCAGCGTCCTTGCGGAGCGGGTATCCCTTACCGAAGCGATCGTGGAGACGGATGTCGCCAACTTGAGGCTGCTCCCGGCGGGAGACATTCCACCAAACCCAGCAGAACTCTTGGAATCGGAGGCCATGGCCGACGTGCTGAAGACAGTAAAAACCCGCTTTGACTATGTCTTCTTAGATGCTGCACCACTGCTGGCCGTCTCCGACAGTGTGGTCTTGGCTACTCGCGCCGATGGTGTACTGCTTGTCTTGGGTGCAAGCCAGGTGTCAGAAGATGCAGCGCTGCAGGCAAAGACGCGCCTAGAACGCGTGCAAGCAGACATTCTCGGGGTCGTATTGAATGCAGTGGACGCCGATGAGTACAGCGGCGGGCGTTATTACTCGGGCTACTTTCGAACGCAGTAAACCTACACGGTTGAACGTTGTTGATTATGGTGATTTACGTTACAATAGAGTGTAACGGATTTGGATGGAGACGGTTCTTGGCGCTGCGTTTTCTGCGCAGCAAAAATCCAATGCGAAAGGAGTGGCATCATGGAGGTCGTACACATTCCATTGGATCGGGTCAAACTAGGTTCGGTCAGATCACGCCGGCACATGGAAGAGCACAGGTTGGAAGAACTGACCAGTTCGTTTCAGCAGACGGGCATTCTGCAGCCAATCATTGTACGGCGGTGTGGTGAGTCGGGCTACGTGCTGATAGCAGGGGAACGGCGACTGCAGGCGGCGAGAAACCTTCAGTATGATACCATTCCTGCCGTGATTCACAGTGAAGACCGGTCGGTTCGTCAAATCCAGCTAGTAGAGAACCTGCAGCGGGAAGAACTAAATCCTTTGGATCGGGCAGAGGCCGTTGACCATTTCATGAAAGAGGAAGGGCTGTCGAAAACGGCGGCGGCGAAGAGAATCGGCATTCCCCGAACGACATTGAATGACTGGCTGTCCATCTTAGACGTGGATGAGCAGTACCAGCAGGCGGTTCTCAATAACTATTACGGCGGCAGTTCGCCGCTGACAGGGTCGCACATTTCGCTGGCCCGTCGTTTTTCTGAAAAAATGGAAAATCCCGCCCTTTTCCGTGTGGCACTGGATGCCATCCTCTATTACGGCCTGACACGCTCGGAGACGAAAAAAATCCTGGATATGGTGGCTGGCCGGAAGGACATAAGCATCGATGAGGCTGTGCGTGCTGTTCGGTTGATCCCAAGAGAGCGCGGAGACAATAGACAGTGGGAGTGGGACGTGGAAACACTGGTATCCTATCTGGCGCGTTCGGGAGACTATCTCGTTAAGACCCGCGATGATTATCTGGACGATCTGAGCGTGGAACAGCGCCAAGAACTGTTGCGGCAAACCCGGGCTTTGAAGAAGCTCTTAGATGAAATCCTGGAGAAGGTCCCTGGGGATAATGATACGCAAGTTTCGTGAATGTGAGGCTGGCGGGCTGTATGGCCAGGGATCGGCGAGGGGTCGTTATTGTTGAAACGTTGGGTTCCGGTTGTTTTCTATGTCGTGGCACTGCTGGTTTTTTCGGCGCAGCCTGAGTCCAGCGCCGCTTCCATGAACAGCTGGGTGGAAAGGCTGCTCCCCCACTTGAATCGCTCAGAGGTGCGTGAACTTGTTTTCCTTGTCCGCAAATCCGTGCACGTCCTCGCCTACGGAACGGCGGCACTGCTGTTTTATTACGCCGTCTCGGGGACAGCACTGCTGCGAAGGCGTCCCTATCTCTGGGCGGGCGGCCTGGGCTTACTGTTGGCCGTTGTCGACGAATGGTACCAGAGCACGCTGCCGCATCGAACGGGCAGCGTCGATGACGTGCTGCTTGATGGCGTGGGAATAGCGGGCATGCTGATGGCATTGTATCTGTTCGGGGATCGACGGAAGAAGCACATTACGGGGAACACGGCACAAGACGAAGTAGGAGGAGAGCCACATGCTGAGAACAAATCGTGATGCCTTAGTCTGCATGTCTGTGATGGGTCAGGTGACACCGCCTAGGCGCCGGGGCGCCTATCGGATCGATAGAGATGGACAACCCTTTGTATTACCTAGCAGTGGCGGTATTACCTACAATGTCAAGGTCGGCGATCCGGCATTTGGATGGGCCGGGGATCATGTGGAACCGTGCGTATCGACTGCCGCGGTCACAGACGACAACCGCAGCGACCCGAAGAACTCCGGTTACAACATATTGGCTTGCATCGGGAACAAAGCCAAAGTGGTCAGCGGCGATGCCAAAGGAGCAGAAGGCATTGTGACGGGGATGCACGGCGGCATCGAACACGTGTTGATCGATTTTGCTGGTGAGGATCTGGAGAAAATGTGCATCGAAGACAAAATTTTAATTAAAGCCTTTGGCCAGGGGCTGCGGCTGGAAGACTTTCCCGGGATTACGGTCTATAATGTCGACCCGGATATGGTGGAGCAGTTGAATCCAGAAAGCAGCGGCGGCACATTGACGGTTCCGGTGGCCAAGCGGGTTCCGGGCCAATTGATGGGTTCGGGTCTGGGCGCACCGGATACCGCGTCGGGCGACTATGATATCACAACCAGTGACAAGGAACTGCTGGACCAATACGGCCTCTGGGATCTCCGTTTTGGTGATCTGGTGGCATTGGAGAACAGCGACAACCGTTGGGGCCGGTCGTATCGCAGTGGTGCATTGAGCGTGGGCGTGGTTGTGCACTCCGACTGCATGCTGGCTGGACACGGCCCTGGCGTGACAACGCTGTTCACGGCCGTGGACGGCAGCTTGGCTGTCACCGATGACCCCAAGGCTAACTTGGCCGACATCTTGAGCATCGGTACGAAACGGGCATAAAGAGAGAAAACTGCTGCACGGCGAGGGGCAAGCCGCTGTGCAGCAGTTTTCAGGTTTACCAAGATGAATGGCGTGCCAGCAGCACGCTTCTTTCCTCAGCAGTGAGGGAAACACTGTCACTGTCCCGCTGATCCCCGTCGAGGGAACGCATTTGCTCCAACTCGGACCGCAGCGAGGCATTTTCCCTGCGCAGCTGCCTGACCAAACGCTCTAACCTTGCCAATTCAGACTCCTTCTGTTTGGACACGCGGTCTTCCCTCCTTGGATGCCCTGGAAACGCTCTTTGGTTTCCCATTCTGTGATTGTGCGGGAAACCCTTTTTGTTTTCCTCTTTTTTGGCTGAAAAGCTTCGTCTTAAAACAGATCGATTTCGGGGGTGATCCGTTTCATCTCCGTGTGGTCTAGTGCTTCCTCCACCAATCCTGCAACATCTAGATGCGATTCTGCCTCCTCTGCCTCTGCAATGGTGGGTCTTGTGGCGGGGTTTTGCGGCAGAAACACTGTGCAGCAATCCTCGTGGGGCAGGATCGACGTTTCATAGGTGCCGATCTTTCGGCTGACATCTATGATTTCCTGCTTATCCATGCCCACCAGCGGCCGCAGAACCGGATAATGCGTAACGGCATTGATGGCATGCAGGCTGTGCATGGTCTGGCTGGCCACTTGGCCGAGGCTGTCCCCGGTTACGATGGCCAGCATGCCGCGGCGGCGGGCGAGCCCCTCAGCAATCCGCATCATGAAACGACGCATCAGCGTGATCCGCAATTCGGGATAGGGGTTCTTCTGCAGTGCTTTTTGGATTTCCGTAAAATGGCAGAGCCAGAGGCGGATCTGCCTGCGGGTGTTGTAAGGGCTGAGAAGTCTTGTCAGCTCTTCCACTTTCTCTTGGGCACGTTCTGAGGTAAAGGGGCGGGAATGGAAATGAAGGCCTTCCATGGTAATTCCCCGTTTCATACTCAAAAAGCCGGCCACGGGACTGTCGATGCCTCCCGAAAGCAAAACCAAGGCACGGCCGGACGTTCCCACCGGAAGGCCCCCCAGTCCGGGAATGCTTTCACTGTACAGAAAGGCCCCTTCATGGCGGACTTCCAGATAAATGGTGAAATCAGGATGGTGGACATCCACCGTCAGACCGGGAGAATGGGATAAAACGTAGCCGCCGAGCTGGTGGTTGATCGCCGGCGTGGTGAGCGGAAAACGTTTATTGACCCGCTTCGTTTCGATTTTGAAACTGGATCCCGACGCCCGTTGGGCAAGCTCCATGGCCGCATTCTGGATACTGTCCATGTCTAGGGGGCAGCGCACAACGGGACAAACACTGACAACGCCGAATACTTGCAGAACGGCATTGGCGGTATCTTGCCAACGATCGGGGTCGACATCAATGTAGATGCGGCCGAAGGTCTTTTTCATTTCACCGTGGGGAATGCCGTTCAAAGATAATTTAACCTGGCGGAGAAGCGCGTCCTCAAACCGCCGGCGATTTTTGCCCTTGAGGCTGATTTCGCCGTAGCGGACCAACAGAGTATGATACATGATCACATTCACTCCCAAACGCCATATGCCGAACGAATTTCTGCAACCGCTTGTTTTACGGCGGCGGCCGCTGCGGCAGCGCACGCTGTTGTGTTATCGGGTCCGAAGCTGAACCGGAGTGCGCCTTGGGCCAGCGTCTCCGAGAGGCCGATAGACTTCAGGACAGGGGATACTTCCTGTTTCGAGGAACATGCGGCGCCAGTGGAAATGGCGATGCCGTGTTCGTCCAAACTCTGTGTCATAACCTCGCCGCGTATGCCCGGAACACAAACGTGCAGAATGTGAGGTGCCGCTTCCGCGGGAGTTGTCCGGACAATGCCTTCAATGTCTGCTAGGGAATTCCACAGCTCTTCCCGCAGAGCAGCCGTGTGACGGCTGCGTTGCTGCTGCTCTTGGACGGCCAGCTGCAGTGCCTTGGTCAGGCCTACAATAGCCGGTACATTCTCGGTTCCCGGACGCATGCCCAACTCTTGGGGACCTCCAAACATTAGAGGGGTTAAGGCAAGGCCCCGGCGCAGCCACAGGAGGCCGCTTCCCTTGGGCCCGCCCAATTTGTGTCCACTGAGAGAGAGCATGTCAATGGGCTGCTGGCTGAGGTCCAACGGGAGATGCCCGGGAACCTGCACGGCATCCACATGCAGCTGGACATTGTGTCCCTGACGGCGGTTGAAGTCCTGGATTGTGGCGCAGATACTTTCGATAGGGAAGATGGAGCCGATTTCGTTGTTTACCCACATCACACTGACCAAGCGTGTATCGGCCTGCAGCGATCGGCTCAACTGTTCGCTGTCAAATCGGCCGCTGCCGTCTACAGCAAGCCTTGTTACTTCCCAGCCCTGCCGCTCTAGATAAGAAACGGTTTCGGCTGTGGAAGGATGTTCAATGGTGGAGGTAATGAGATGGCCCGGTGCGTCCTGAAGCCGTGTAAAACCCTGCAGCGCAGTATTGTTGGCTTCGGTACCGCCTGAGACAAAAACTACCTGTCCGGCGGGGTTGCCCAGCAACTCGGTGCAGAGCTTCCGGCAGCGGCGGAGCACCTTTTCCGCCCGGGCACCAAGGCCGTGGGGAGACGAAGGGTTTCCGAATTGATCGGTCATATAAGGAGCCATGGCCTGCTCTACTTCAAGGCGCAATGGACTGGTGGCGCTGTGATCCAGATAAATGCGAGTCAAACCATTCACCTCTCAGAGATACCATCCGCCGGTCGTGGCAGCAGAACCACACAGCGGGCCAAAGCTTAATACATTATACCAGAAAGCCAGGGCCAGCGAAAGCGCGCCGAAACCATGATTGTTGTTGGGAAATGCCCGGGCCTCCGACGAAAGAAGCTTGCCGGATTACTGTTGAACAGGGGTCGCCGTCTATGCTATAATCAATACAGACGTGAAAACAAATACAAATGCGATCCTTCGGGGCCGGGTGTAAATCCCGACCGGCGGTTAAAGTCCGCGAGCCACGATGCAGTGGCTGATCCGGTGTAATTCCGGAACCGACAGTGAAAGTCTGGATGGGAGAAGGAACCTGCATGCAGGCATGTCTCAACACGGCATCGGAGGTACGGTTCCGTGTTCGTAAGGCAAACAGGACGCGGCCGTGCATGCCCAGTACCCATTGCATCAACCCGGAGGCATCTCCGGGTTATTTTTATGGCAGAGGGTGGTGGCGGTGAGCAGCAATGAAGAAGCACGTTGGATGCGTCGGTGTCTTGCGTTAGCAGAGAAAGGCCGGGGGCAGACGTCTCCTAATCCTATGGTGGGTGCTGTGGTCGTTAAGGATGGACGCATGGTGGGCCAAGGGTATCATCCCAGGGCCGGAGAGCCGCATGCAGAGGTGTGGGCCTTGAATGATGCGGGGCCGCGCGCCAAGGGTGCCGATCTGTACGTGAATTTAGAGCCCTGCTGTCATCATGGGCGAACGCCGCCATGCACAGACAGGATCAAAGAGGCCGGTATTCGGCGTGTGGTGGTGGCCATGACTGATCCTAATCCACAGGTAGCGGGCCGGGGCGTGCGGGCTTTAGAACGATCCGGAATTTCCGTTCAATCTGGGATTTTGGAGAAGGAAGCCCGGCGGCAGAATGAAGTATTCCTTACGTTTATGGTCAAAAAACGTCCGTTTGTCCTTTGGAAGGCGGCATCTTCCTTGGATGGACGCACAGCAGCCAAGAGCGGCCATGCCCGGTGGGTTACGGATTCCCTGGCCCGTTCGGAGGTACACCAACTGCGGACCGAAATGGACGGAATTTTGGTGGGCTCGGGCACGGTGCTGGCAGACGATCCGAAGTTGACGGCCCGCCCGCTGCCGCCGGGATATACACAGCCGGCTCCTGTACTGTTGGATGGACGGGGCCGGATTCCCCTGACAGCATCGGTGTTCGAAGACCGGCAGGGACCCTTATATTGGTTCGTACGCGAAGATGTGCCGGAACTGGATTCACTGCCGCCGCAGGTGGAACGGATTCCCATACCGTCCCAGGCAGACGCTCTTGCTTGGATTCTGCGCGAACTAGCGAGGCGGAATATAACGTCGATCCTGTTGGAAGGGGGAAGTTATACTACGGCCCGGTTTTGGCAGGAACGGTATGTGGACAAAATACGCTGGTATCTGGCACCGAAAATTATTGGTGCCGATGGAATTCCGGCTGTGGGGCCGCTGGGCCACGAAAGCATGGATTCGGTGGAACTGCTGCAGTCTGTCAGCATGGAGTTCGTTGGCGACGACGTGCGCGTGGAAGCGTATCCGCCTTGGCACGCGGACTAAAGGGGAGGATATAGTTGTTTACTGGCATTGTAGAGGAAATAGGACAAGTCTCCCAATGGAGACAGGACAGCCACAACTGCCGCATCACGGTAAGCTGCAGAGATGTGCTCACGGACACGGCGGTGGGAGACAGCATTTCCGTGAATGGTGTCTGCTTAACGGTATCGTTGCTGCACAATGCTTCATTTACAGCCGACGTCATGGTGGAGTCCTTGAACAAAACGGCCTTGATCCAGCTTGGGACCGGGTCCAAGGTGAACCTGGAACGGGCTCTGCAAATAGGCGGCCGTTTGGGGGGACACTGGGTCACGGGCCACATTGATGGCGTGGGCACGATTCGCAGTGTCACCCGGGAGCGGAACTCGCTGTGGTATGAAGTAGAGGTTGCAGATGCTGTTGCCCAATGGCTTGTCATGAAAGGGTCGATTGCCTTAGATGGCACCAGTTTGACGGTGGCCGATTTCAGGGATAATATCTGCACCGTGTCACTCATCCCCCATACGGCGGAACAGACTGTTCTAGGCGAGAAGAAGGCCGGTGACTTGGTGAACGTCGAAGCGGACATTCTCGGCAAATATGTTCACAAGTTCATGTTTCAAGGGAAAGAAAACCTTGGGTCAGGCCGGGAGCATTCCCAGTTGTCCCTAGACCATCTGCGCAAAGCCGGTTTCGCCCAGTAAAAAGGAGGCATCATCCATGTTCGATACAATACAGCGGGCAGTGGAGGATATTAAAAACGGCAGAATGGTGATCGTGGTTGACGATGAAGACAGGGAAAACGAGGGTGACCTAGTCGGTGCTGCGGAGAAGGCAGACACGGAAATGGTAAACTTCATGGCCAAGCGGGGACGGGGCCTCATCTGTGCTCCGATTACCCAAGAGCGGGCCGAAGCGCTGCACCTTTATCCCATGGTTCCGCAAAACCAAGATGCTTACAGCACTGCCTTTACCGTTTCAGTGGATGCGGCTGACGGTACAACCACGGGCATCTCGGCTGCGGAACGGGCCTTGACGGTGCGCTTGCTTGCCGACAATGCTTCCAGGGCAGAAGACTTTCGGCGCCCGGGGCACGTATTTCCTCTTGTGGCCAAGGACGGCGGCGTCCTCACTAGAGCCGGCCATACCGAAGCAGCCGTCGACTTAGCGGCGATGGCCGGATTAGAGCCGGCTGGAGTTATCTGTGAGATCATGAAGGACGACGGTACCATGGCCCGGGTTCCCGACTTACAGGAGTTTGCCGCTGAACATGATCTCGCTTTGGTGACGATCAAGGATCTCATTGCCTACAGGCGGCGTCAAGAGGTGATGGTGCAGCGAATAGCCCAGCCAAAACTGCCCACAAAGTGGGGAAGCGATTTCCAGGCTATCGGGTATCAAAGCTCCGTAGACAGCCAGGTGCATGTTGCCTTGGTCCACGGCTGCATCGGTGACGGTGAAGGTATTATGGTCCGGGTGCATTCTGAGTGCCTGACTGGCGATGTCTTCCATTCCATGCGCTGTGATTGCGGCGAACAGCTGGACAGCGCCATGAAGCGGATCGTGGAGGAAGGCCGTGGTGTGCTTTTGTATATGCGTCAGGAGGGCCGGGGCATTGGTCTGGGACCGAAACTGCAGGCCTACGAACTGCAGGAACAGGGCCGTGACACCGTGGAGGCCAACCTAGAATTGGGTTTCCCCGTGGACATGCGCGACTACGGCATCGGCGCGCAAATTTTGCAGGATTTGGGAGTGAAAACCATCCGCTTGCTGACGAACAATCCCCGTAAGCTAGTCGGTTTGGAAGGCTATGGACTGGAAATCGTAGAACGGGTGCCCTTAGTTGTCGAAGCGAACGAAACGAACAGCCATTACCTCAACACAAAAAGGACAAGATTGGGCCACCTGCGCTGAAAAAAGGAGGAGCATAACATGTCAACAGAAAAAATTCGCACCGTCGAAGGAATGATTCGGGGAGAGGGAAAACGGATTGCTATCGTTGCGGGGCGGTTCAACGATTTCATAACGGGGCGTCTGCTAGACGGTGCCTTAGATGCCCTTTACCGCCACGGTGTGGACCGCTCTGGGATCGCTTTGACTTGGGTTCCGGGGGCGTTTGAGATCCCCATGGTGGCGAAGAAGCTGACAGCTGCGGGAAAATTCGATGCGGTGATCTGTCTTGGAGCCGTGATCCGCGGCAGTACTCCCCATTTTGACTATGTCTGCAGCGAGGTGTCCAAAGGTATTGCAGCCGTTGGCCTGCAGTCAGGCGTGCCAACGATTTTCGGCGTCATTACCACAGACACCATTGAGCAAGCGGTGGAGCGGGCCGGAACCAAGGCGGGGAACAAGGGTTGGGATGCCGCTGTCAGTGCCATTGAAATGGCCGACTTAAACCAGCAGTTGGATTCTCTGTAGTATGCAGCGGAGGCATGGGAAGACCAAGGTCATGGGGCCTTGGTCTTTTTTTTTGTGTCTGTCCCCCAATGGATTGACACCGATTCCGGCCGGGGCTATAATAAACTATAATGACTGACTGGTCAGTTAGTGTTAGAGGAGGGCATATATGAAGCGTGTTGTCAGCGTCCTAATTGCATTTATCGTTCTGACTGCGGCCGGCTTGGTATTCTGGGACGGGTTGAGCCCGGGCGATGCACCATCGGAAAGCACCAATGTAGTTAAAGCTGTCACGGTGGAAGAGCCGCAGTTGCGTGATTTAAGGGAAACCATCCGATTTCACGGAACCTTAGAGGCGAGGGCCACAGTGCCGATTGTACCAAAAGCTTCTGGAACCGTAGACAGTGTCTATGGTTCGGTTGGCGACCCTGTGGAAAAAGATCAGTTGATAGCTGTCATGGAAGCGGACGAAGTCCGCCTGCAGCTGCAGCAGGTGGAGGCAGCGGTGAAGGCTGCCGAAGCGAACCTGGCTAGAGCCAGCTCGGGTGCCCGCCCGGAAGAGATTGAGCAGGCAGAGGCTGCCCTTCGCCAGGCGGAAAGCAATTTCGAAAGCGCCCAGTCACAGTATGAGCGCAGCAGTCGTCTGCACGATGAAGGTGTCATGTCCAGGAGTGAATGGGAAGGCGCCAAAAATCAGTTTGAGGTAGCCCAAGCACAGCTGCGTTCCGCGCAGCAATCGCTGGAGCTGTCGCTATCCGGAGCCCATCCGGAAGATATCCGAGCCGCGGAAGCGGCCGTCGAGGAAGCCCGGGCCGCGCGGGAGTTGGCCGCGCTGGCTTTGGAAAACACTCGGATTAAGGCAAACCGCAGCGGAATCATCAATCAACTGGATGCCGAGGCCGGCATGACCGTGGGTGCGGGAGAGCCCATTGGGTTCATCTCGGATATGTCTGTCCTGCGCATGTCGGTCAATGCCGGAAGCCGCACTGTCGCCCGCCTGCAGCGGGGACAAGTGGTCATCCTAGAGCTTGAAGGCGCCGCGGATGAAGTCATGCTCGGTGAGATCGTCACTGTGGCACCGGCGGCAGATCCGGCCAGCGGCATGTTCCCGGTCCGGATTGAGTTTCCCGGCAACGATCAGCGTGCCCGGCCCGGGATGTATGGAACGGCCGACGTGGTCGTCAAAGATCTCGAGCAGGTTCTGACGATACCGTACCGGGCGGTGGCAGATGCCCAGCAGCAGCCCCATGTGTTTGCTGTGGAGGAAGGCCGGGTGAGCAAGGTCCCCGTCGAATTGGGGCTCCGGCAGGGTGCATACATTGAAGTATTGGCGGGATTGGAAGAATCCATGGTTGTGGTGACGGCTGGCCGCGACGGCTTGAGCGACGGGTCACCGGTGGAGATTATCGATGATGGGGAGGTTCTGCGTTGAAACTTTCTGCATTAGCGGTCCAGCGCCCCGTTACCGTATTGATGTTTGTGATGATCTTAATTTTGCTGGGCAGCATTAGTCTCAGCCGCCTGCCCATTGATCTGCTGCCGGACATTGAAGCCCCGGTTATTGCTGTGCAGACCAGCTATGATGACGCCGGCCCATTCGAAGTAGAAAACTTCGTGACACGCCCCATTGAAGAAGCGTTGGCATCGGTGGACAGGGTCAGCAGCATCAGCTCCACGTCCAGGCGGGGCAGTTCCACTGTGGTAGCACAATTTGATTGGGGCATTGATATGGACTTTGCTTCCCTGGATGTACGGGAACGGGTCGATCTGGTCAGGGATCTGCTGCCGGACGGCGTGGGCAGTCCCATGATTGTGAAGTTTGATCCCACGGACATGCCCATTATGGAGCTGGTTGTCACCGGTGACGCTTCCCTGGCGGAGCTGCGTTACGCAGCAGACAACGTGGTGCAGAGCCGGTTGGAGCGGTTGGAAGGTGTGGCCTCGGTGAACGTTTCTGGAGGCCAGGAACGGGAAATCCAGGTGGATCTTCACCCCGGCCGCATGCAGACCCACGGGGTATCCATGGACAGCATTGTTCAAACGCTGCAGGCCTCAAATTTGAATCTGCCGGCCGGCACTGTGTCCGATGCTCCCATGTCTTACATTCTGCGCACCACCGGGGAATACGAGAGCATTGATCAGCTGCAGGAACAACGAGTACCCAATGCCAACGGCGCGCTTATTCCCTTGCGTGAAGTGGCTGATGTTGTGGATGGCCACAAAGAAGCCAGGCAGCTCAGTCGTTTCCAGGGATCGCCCAGTGTACTCCTGACCGTGCAGAAGGAAGCGGCGGCCAACAGCGTTCAGGTAGCCGAGCGGATTCACCATGCTCTAGGCGGCATCGGTGCAGATCTGGACAGCGGCATGTCGCTGGATGTGGCACAGGATTTGACTGTATTTATACAGCAGTCCGTGCAGGACGTAACCCGCAATGCGCTCTTCGGCGGAGTGCTGGCGATGATTGTCTTGCTGGTGTTCCTCCGCAGTTTCCGGCCAACGTTGATTGTCGCATTTGCCATTCCGGTTTCTGTGCTTTCCACGTTCATCTTGATGTATTTCAGTGATACGAGCATCAATATGATCTCCTTGGGTGGTTTGGCACTGGGCGTGGGCATGCTAGTGGACAATGCTATTGTGGTTCTGGAAAATATTTTCCGTCATAAGGAAGAAGGTTATTCCCGGGAACGAGCCGGTGAGGTAGGAGCTGCAGAAGTTGGTACAGCGATTACGGCTTCGACGCTGACAACCATTTCCGTGTTTCTGCCGGTAGTTTTCATCGCTGGAATTGCCGCCGAAATATTCCGGGACATGGCATTGACGGTTACATTCTCTTTGGGGGCATCGCTGATCATATCTCTGACACTCGTACCGATGCTGGCATCAAAGATTTTGCCCGAGGGCGATTTGAGGGAAATAAGGCTTCTGAGCCCGCTGCGAGCGTTGCTCAGCCGAGTGCAGCAGATGTACGGCCGTATCATTCCGTGGGTACTGCACCGCCGCGGTGGAATGATTGCTTTGGTGGCGGCACTGTTGGTCTTTTCCCTGGCAGTGGTACCGCGAGTGGGCATGGAATTTTTGCCGGACTTCGATCAGGGTGAAATTCAGGTGACTGTGCGCATGCCCCGCGGCACAGAGCTGCGGGAGACCGATCGGGTTGTGTCCCGCATCGAGCATTACGCTCGCACCCTTCCCGAAGCGGATGCGGTGTTCACATCCGTGGGCGGTGGTTCCATGATGGCCGGCGGAGCCAACTTCTCCACCGGCCGCATAGGGGTGGTATTGCTGCCGAGAGTCCAGCGGGACCGAAGTACACAGCAGGTGGTACAGGAACTGCGGGATTTGGGAACAAGGATACCCGGTGCTGAGGTATCCGTGAGTATGATGGATTCCATGGGGGCCTTCTTCGGTGATCCTGTCCAAATTGAGCTGCGCGGTGACGATATGGAAGAATTGGAGCAGGCTTCGATTGTGGTTCTTGAAGCCATTAACGGTATTCCTGGTATCGTGGATCCGGTGTCGTCGCTAGAAGACCGCGAACCGGAGATGCAGATACGGGTCGATCGACAGCGGGCTTCGGATTACGGTATTTCCGTGGCCGAACTGGCTTCATCTATGCAGACTGCTGTCAGCGGCAGCAGTGTGACGCGGTACCGCACAGGCGGCCAGGAGATCGACATCACTGTGCGTTTGGCTGAGCGGTGGCGGGATGCTCCTGATGTTATTATGGATGTTCCCATCCAGACGCAGCGCGGTGCGAAACCACTGGGCGAATTGGCAGTGGTGCAAGCGGGGACAAGTCCCGTGGCTGTGGACCGCAGCGACCGCAGCCGCATCGTGTCCGTATCTTCCCAACTGCAAGGCCGTGATCTGGCCGGCGCCATGGATGAAATAGCGAGAGTGCTCCAATTTGCGGATCTTCCCAGCGGAGTATCCCTTGACTTCGGCGGCGAAAGTGAAGAAATGATGGAAGCATTTGGACAGCTGAGTTTGGCGATGCTATTGGGGATTCTGTTGGTGTTTATGGTCCTGGCGTCCCAGTTTGAGTCCCTGCTGCAGCCGGTGATCATCATGGTGACGCTGCCCCTGGCAGTTATCGGGGTGATGGCAGGCCTTGTTTTTACCGGTACGACCTTCAGTGTGGTCGGCTTCGTGGGTGCCATTATGCTGGCCGGTATCGTGGTCAACAATGCGATTGTGTTTGTGGATTATGTGAACCAGCTGCGGCGTGATGGACTAGAACGTACGGATGCGCTGCGCAAGGCCGGTGAAATTCGCCTGCGTCCCATTCTCATGACCTCTTTTACGACCATATTGGCCATGGTGCCGTTGGCGATTGGGATCGGTGAAGGACAGGAACTGCAGCGACCCATAGCGGTGGTTGTCATTGGCGGCTTGGCTGCGTCAACATTTTTGACATTATTTGTCATTCCGGCTTTTTACACCTATGTTGATGATTTGGAACAGTGGTTTGTCAAACGTTTGTTCAAAAAGGAGGGCGATGCAGATGTTTCGTAGTTGGAATCGGAAGTTCGTTGTGGTGTTGGTGGGTGTCATCGTGTTTTTGTGGGCCGGTGCAGTGGGAGGAGAAGAAGCTGAGTACGTGACACTGGCCGAGGCCCAGCGCCTGGCGCGGGAAAATAGTTATGCAGTGAAGCTGGCAGAACTGGACTTGGAAGAGGCCCAGCTGCAACTAGAACAGGCAGAAGCGGCCCAGATAATGCAGCCGTCGCCGACCAACCTCATGCAGGCTAGGACGGCATATGAGTTGGCGAGACGCGGTTTTACCATGGCCCAAGATGATCTGGCCTTAACCGTAAAAACCGATTTTTATACCGTGCTGCAGATGGAAAACATGCTGGAGACAGCTGAAGAGGCACTGCGTTCCGCCGAGCGGCAGCTGGATATAACGCAGCGGCGCTATGAGGCGGGAACGGTTACCAATTATGATGTGATCCAAGCGTCCGGAGGGGTCCTGAGCAGTTCTGCCAACGTTCTGCAGGCCAAACACGGCTTGGACCTGTCGCTGATGAATCTGCAGCAGACCTTGGGCCTTCCCATAGATGCGGGAGTTCGTCCGGCGGCGGAGGCGTTCGAAGTCGAGAAGAAAGAGATCGATCTTGAGGACGATCTGGCCTTCGCTTTGGAAAATCGTGAGGAGATCAGGCAGCTGCAGGCCGCTGTGGCTGTCGCTGAGAAATCGGTAGAATTAGCCGACAACGACTACACACCTGCTTTGGAATTGCGAATGGCCAAATTGCAGCGGGAAAAGGCCATGATGCAGCTGGCTGATATCAAACGACTGCTGACCCTGGAAATGCACCAGAGCTATACCACAATCAGGGACGCGGAAGAGCGAATTCCGGTATTGGAGAAGGAAGTGGAAGAAGCTGAAGAGCTGCAGCGGCTTTCGGAATTGATGTATGAGTCAGACATGATTACCAGCAGTGATCTCCAGGATGCACAGTTGGCCGTTCTCTCGGCAAGAAATGAGCTGGTTACAGCTATCACTGATTTCAACATTGCCCAGGCCAGCTATTTCTACACTGTGGCTAGGGCACTGCGGGACGAACAATGACGGATGGGGGCTGAAGACCATGAGAAGCATTTATAGGCGAGGGCTCCTAGCCCTTGCTCTGTGCACAGTTATGATTGTCCCAGCAGCGGTGTCGGCCAATGAAGAAAAGGACTTGATGGATTTGGCGAGCTTTTCCGACGTTCTCGTCCATGCCCTTGATGTCAGTGAGGCTGTATATCGGAGCGATTTGGGCAAGGTGCAGGCCGAAGCAGCCTTTGATGAGACGCAGGCTCTCCTTCGCCCGCAGCTTCAGCTCAGCGGCGAGCATAACCGTCAAAGTGCTGCCCTGATACCATTCAGCGGACTTCAGGGATGGCAGAGCGATGATACCGTATGGAACACGGAGGCATCGCTGACCCTAGTACAGCAGTTAGGGGCCAACCCCCAACTGCGGGGCGGCCTGGACCAGGCGCAGCTGGGCATCGACTTGAGTGACCTGCAGCACCAGCAGACGGTAATCGAAACGATGCTGACTGTACAGGAATCCTACAACAGCTGGATTGAGTCTTACCAGGCCGTACAGGTGGCGGACCTGGCCTTGGAACTGGCTGAGGCAGAGCTGGAAATACAGCGGGATAAGCTGGCCCGCGGTGCTGCCACTGAACTGGATCTGCTGCAGCAGCAGAATGAAGTATTCCAATCGGAAATGCAGTGGCAGAGGGCGCAGTCCGGCTTCAATATGGCGTCAGCCCGCCTGCTGCAGCTGCTGGACATGTACCCGGCCGATGACGGCGAACTGCGTGCCTGGGGCGCTATGCACAGCCAAGGGCTGCCGGACAGCGTGGAGCCGTGGGAGGCCGATTTGGACGCCGCTTGGCAGTTGAGTCAGCAGCAGCGGCCTGAGGCGCGTATGCTGGCTTTGCAAGTGAAACAGGCCCAAATTCAATACGATGTGGCCAAGGGAGAACGGAATTGGACTGTGACTGCTTCTGGTACGTACATGTGGGATCAGACCGCATTGATCGCTTCCGTCGATAGCGACCGTACGCTGACGGGGACGATTGCCCAATCGTGGGAGAAAGAAGCCGATGGTCTCCTCCCGGATATGGACATAATGCCAGCCCAGGGCAGAATCGGGCCCTTGGAAGACGAAGCCGATGAACGGCCGCCGGATGACGGGCTCGTTGATGTGATTTCTGGGCTTCTAGGCAGCGATGATGATACCAATCCTTGGCAGGTGAGCCTGGGAGCCAATTATCGGTTCGGCGACGGCGGTGCCGGACGGGCCGAAGAGCGCCGTCTGGCTGCGGCAGTGGCAGCCGCGGAGAGCGAGAAACGAAGTGCCATGGACATGCTGTTTCTTGATGTCTATGCTGCGTTTGAGGAAATGGACCACGCGTACCGGTCATGGAATTTGGCACAAAGCCATCGCAGAGAAGCAGAAGAAACCTCGGCACGCCTGCAGGAGTCCGTGGAGCGGGGCATTGCGTCCCAGCGGGACCTACACCAGGCGAGCGTCCTGGTTGCCCAAGCTGAACAGGAAGTGATACGCAGCATCTTGGCCTATCGGGCAAACCAGGCGCAATTTGGAGCGGTGATGGGTCTTGACATGGAGTCCATGCGCCGCGGTATGGCCGCAGGCCAGTGGCCGAGTTTAACAGCGGATGGGAGATGAGGGTATGGAAGAGGGGCGCACCAACGAGAAGAGAGGGACGATTTTGGATAGTGCGGAACGGCTCTTCGCGGCCCGCGGGCCGGCTGCAACCATTGACGAGATCGCCAGGGAGGCGGGTGTAGCCAAGGGCACTGTCTATCTCTATTTTCCCAGCAAAGAGGAATTGTACCTGTCGTTAGTGGAAGACCGCATTGACTCTTATCTTGTGCAGAGCCGTCAAGCACTGCTGGAGGCAGGGCCGGCCGAAGACGTTCTCCGTCTCTTGGTGCATATGCGCATGCAGTTTGTGTCTGAGCACCTTGGACTCTTGAATACTTTGTTTCAGTCCTGTGTACCGGGCACCGCCCATATCCATGAACGAATCTTTCGAGCCAAGCGCACAGCGCAGCGGGTCTTTGCCGAGGCCATTGAACGGAGTCTGCCGCGCCTGTCTGTGGATACGGAGCACTTTTTGATCATGGTCAGCGGTATGGCAGATCATCTGGTCATGCATCAGGTATACCTCCACGGAACCTTTGATCCGGAGGCCACCGCCGAGACCGTGCTGCAGTTGGCGCTGCCTTCGCTAAAGGCCGTGGTGGCAGAGGAAATCGGAGAACACGAACAGTCTTTGGCGGGCACCGATGCCGCGGGGCCGTGATCGGCGGCATTTCTGGCAGGAACCGCCGGCCGTCGCGGTGAAGATAATCTTGAGTTTTTGCGGTGAGGCGGTGGGCCCGTGGGCAGATGGAAGGTCACATTGATTGCGGCGCAGATCCGCCATTATAAGCGGCACAGTGCCGGCATTACCCTGGCCGTTGCGGCTGGGGTTTTTTCCCTGCTCCTGGTTCTGGGCCTGCTTCTCGGCCTGGAGGAGGAAATGCAGGATCGGCTGCTGCGCCTGACCCCCCACCTGCGAGTGGAGGGGGTGGGGGCCGACGCAGATGAGAGCGAGGTTCAACGGCAGCTGCAGCGTATTGCCGGTGTCGAAGCTGCTGCTCCGTTTGTGGAGTTAGTCGGTGCTGCAACGGGAGAACATGCCCTGGAGCCCGTTTGGATCCGAGGCGTCGTGTGGTCCTGGGAAGATGCGGCCTTTGATCTCCAAGGCATATTGCAGCAGGGCCACTGGGCGGATATCCAGCAGGACCAGGGTCTGCTGATTGGCGATCAACTCGCGGAGCAGCTGCGGGTGGGTGTCGGCGGCGTGATTGATGTGACGGCAGCTGCGGATGCCGGTACTTTTCCCGTAG
>Ga0207421_10002997_pt1 | contig 20531 bp, 21 predicted proteins | sample SodLakKL_010_SED_4_FD_187542 | JGI IMG/M metagenome (GOLD analysis project Ga0207421, IMG submission 187542) | Alkaline sediment microbial communities from Lake Tanatar, Kulunda Steppe, Russia - 8KL_010_SED (SPAdes) (version 2) | ecosystem: Environmental > Aquatic > Non-marine Saline and... | reverse complement strand
TTCCTGCCGGTAAGACTCAAAACCCTGCAGACAATAGTCTTCCTGACCCTCATTACCTACAAAAAAACACCCCCTCCCTTTATTCCCTTACGGGGAGGGTCCAGTGAAATTAAACGCCGATTCATCACCTATCCAATCTTTGATTGGGAAGGAGACTTCTTGACACGAAAAGTTAAAATTATAGTTCAGGTTTTGGTAATGGTTTCGGCCTTCTGATTATCGTTGGGCGTTGGGCTGCTCCCATTCCTCTGCGAACTCCTTCTATCTACGTTTTCCCGATCCGCCAGGCAAGGTTCCGAGTTCTTAAGGCCTCCGTAAGTCTTCCGACCCTCTCGCCGGGGGGCGAGTCGCGATCGATTGGGTCTTCAATTTGTAAGGTCTGCTTTATCCGTGTCGATCTTCGTGGAGGATTGACCGACCGGAAATTGAACGATTTCGAAGAGTACACTTATTGCCTTTTATGCGTATTTCAAAGCGAAATGATTCGGGAAAGGAGCCTGGAAGAGGAAATAGCTGAATTGAGGGAGGAGGGTTATAGGAAGGAGGTCGAAGAGGTCGTCGAGAGGGTGGAAACCGATCCGGATGATGGTTTGACGGGGAAAGAGGCGGAAAGACGACTGGATATATTTGGTTTGAATAAAATTGAAGGGAAGAAGATCGACGTCTGGAGAATTCTGTTGGGAAAATTTAAGGATCCTTTGATTCTCTTGTTGATAGCGGCTGCGGCAATTTCCTTTTTAATCGGAAATATTAGGGACGCTATCGGCATTTCGATCGCAGTTTTAATAGTTGGCTTCATGGGGTTTTTCATCGAACACAAGTCGGAGAAAACTCTCGAGGAGCTCAAGAAATTGACGTCGTTCGAAGCCAAGGTCCTCAGGGATGGCGAGGTGGTCCGGATTGATTCGGAGGGGTTGGTGCCGGGAGATATCCTCGTCCTGAGTCAGGGGGATGGAATATCCGCCGACGCGAGAATTATCGAAAGCGACGAACTTTGCGTGGACGAGTCCTCCTTGACTGGGGAATCGGAATCCGTTCGGAAGATTTCCGACGCGATGGAGCGGGAATCGTCCGTAATCGACAGGACAAATTCGTTATTTTCGGGAACTATCGTCACCTCCGGATGTGGAAAGGCGGTCGTTTTGGGCACTGGTACGGATAGCGAGATTGGTATAATTACCGGGATCGCTTCGGAAATTGAGGAAAGTACCCCTCTGGAGAGAGACCTCCGCGATTTGGGCGGAAAGATCAGTAAGTTGGCGATCGGGATTTGTATAGTTATTTTCATTACCGGTGTGATTCGCGGATTGGACATGCTTCACCTGTTTACTATCGCCGTCAGTTTGGCCGTGGCGGCTATTCCCGAGGGGCTCCCGGTCACGACCAGCATAACTCTGTCGCTCGGGGTGAGAAAGATGGCCAAAAGGAAGGCCATAGTTCGAAAATTGCCGTCCATAGAGACCTTGGGGAGTGTCTCTCGAATTTGTTCGGACAAAACCGGCACCTTGACGGAAAATATGATGACGGTCAGGAGGATCGTGACAGTCGAAAACGAATACGATGTGACCGGGAAAGGGTCCGAAACGGAGGGAGAATTTTTGAGGGGTGATGGGTTTAGAGAGGATCTCATGGAGCAGGGAGATCTTTCCCTCGCCGTTAAGGTAGGTGCTCTCTGCAACGAGGCGAACATAAGGGAAGAGAACGGATCATTGTCCTTTGTAGGTGATCCTACGGAAGGGGCGTTACTGGTGGCTGCTCGAAAGGCGGGGTTCGACCTCGAAGAATTGAGGGAGGAGTTTGTAGAGGTTGGGAAAATTCCTTTTTCTTCCGAAAGGAAGTTGATGATAAGCCTCAGGGAGAGTGATGAGGGGAGAACTGCCTTCTGCAAGGGGGCCCCTTCGAAAGTCCTCGAAATTACCTCCTCGCTGGCGAGCGGAGAAAAGTTGTCCGAAAGAGCGAAGAATTCGATTTTTCAAAAGGTAGAAAACTTGGCGTCCCGCGGAATGAGGGTTCTCGCCCTCGCCAAAAAGGATCTCGAAGACCCAGAAAAGGGATTGGATGGGGTGGGAGGGGGATACGAGTACGTCGGTCTCGTGGCCATGATCGATCCCGCCAGAAAGGAGGTGATGAAATCGGTCGAGAAGTGTAAGAGTGCCGGGATTAAAGTCTCCATGGTTACGGGCGACGATAAGGCGACCGCGGCGGCCATCGCCGATGAAGTTGGAATTCTGAACGATGGGGAGGTGATTACGGGAGACGAATTGGATGCTATGGATGACCGCGAGTTGAAGGAGATTATCGACGAGGTTTCGGTTTTTGCCAGGACGACACCCCGACAAAAGTTAAAGATTTTGAGGGTTTTGAAGGAACAAGGGAAAATTACAGCGATGACTGGCGACGGAGTCAACGATGTCCCAGCCCTCAAGAAAGCGGACATAGGAATCGCAATGGGGAAGTGCGGCAGCGATGCCGCCAGAGAGGCTTCCGATATGGTACTTACAGATGACAGGTTCGAGACCATCACGGAAGCTATTAATTACGGTCGTAGCGTTTACCAAAACATTCAAAAGTTTCTGAGTTTTCAGTTGACCACGAGTATAGGAGCTATCTCCACCGTCAGCTTCGCCACCTTCCTCGGACTGCCTATTCCCTTGACTCCGGTTCAGATTCTGTGGATAAACGTCATTATGGACGGCCCGCCGGCCATATCTCTCGGATTGGAACCGCCGGAACCGGACGTAATGGAAAGACCCCCTCGCGATCCTGGAGATGATATCCTCTCCCGGAAGATGATGGTTTGGATAGGCATTATGGGCGGCGTAATGAGTATCGTTACCCTGTTTATTTTTACGGAGTCGACCGGTTCTCAAACTCTGGAGAAGGCAAAAACGATGGCCTTCACAACCTTTGCGTTTTTTCAAGTCTTTAACGTGTTTAACTGTAAGAGTATAGATAAATACTTCTGGAGGACGGGGACGAGAAACGTTTACCTCTTGTTATCGGTTCTCGGAGTCGTCTTGATGCAACTTGCCATAGTTTACCTCCACCCAATTCAAAACATCTTTGGGACGGTATCCCTGGGAGTTCTCGACTGGCTGGTCGTATTGGGATCTGCGGCTGTGATAATACCGGCCAACATCGTGGTATTGCCCCTTTTGAACAGGTACTATTCCTGATTATATGATCTTATCGAAGCAGGTAAATTCAGTTGTGGGATCCAAGCTGCCGAAGGTAGGAATAGAACAAGAGAGTTGAATAATATCGGAGTGGGCTTGGCGATAGGGTTTCCGATTTTGTATTGAGGAATAGAAAAAGGATTTTTCTGAATTTATCTTCTATTTATCATCTTATTTAAATTTAGGAATTTCCTAGTACACTCGTTTCGGCGTTATCCTTCTTTACGGAACATTTCTGCAGCGGAGATTACATCCTCGGACTTTCCAGCTAGTATCACACGATCGCCTTCTTCAAATTGGGTTTTTCCCCTCGGTAGAACGAGTTCACTATCTCGCGTAATCAGCGAAATCGTGCATAAACCCGGCAGGTCGAGTTCCTCGATGAGCTTTCCGGCGGCTTCGGACCCTTCGTCCACGGGGACCTCTATCACATCCGCCTCACTCCCCCCCCAGCTCAACATTCCGTATACTCCGGGTCCCGTTATGGCCCTCTCAAATAGAATTATGCTGGCGTCGATGGGGCTGATCGTTACGTCGGCGCCGACGTCTTTGAACATATCGGCTTGTTGACTGTCGTTGACTCTGGTAATTACCCTCGGGACGCCCGCTTCCTTTGCGAGTTTACAGGCCATGAAATTTACCTCGTCAGATCCCGTAACGGCGGCGAGAACGTCGGTTTTTTCGGCGTTTGCGTCTTTCAAAACGTCCAAGTTTGATCCGCTTCCGTGTATCACCAGAGCGTCCAGCTCGCTCGCTAATGTTTGAGCTCTTTTCTCGCCTTCCTCGACGATGGTGGGTTCGTGACCCGTATTAAGCAGCCTTTCGGCCAGCTTCATCCCCGTCCTTCCCCCTCCTACAATGATAACTTTCATGGTAATCTTCCAAAATTTTTAAATTTCGAATTGTTTGTCTCCGAAACTGTCGGACTACCGACATCCTTCTTTATCTCCAATTTTCGTATAAATGTTGACCGTCTCGATTTTCCGCCTAGACCGTCAAGGTTTTGAAGAAATTCGATCATTCTAAAATCCTTTAAAGTTTTTTTCGAAGGTTTTGATTTTCTCAACATTAAATCCTCCACCCGTTCATGGGGCTCTTCTTGACATTCATACTTAATAATAATTTCAACATTTTTTTTCGTCTCGATCAGCAAATTTATTAAAGCCATTACCTACTGAAATAGTAATTTGTAAGCCTATTTATTGTTTTTCCCTAATAAAAAGAGCCTTTTTTCTACGTTTAAGTAACCTAAATCGGTTTTTATTTTCAAAAAAATTCTTGTTTTCGCCAATTGTCCTCGAACTCATCGTTAGTACTTCCGTGATTTTTCGGATAGATCTAGCTCGACGTAACTAACCTTCCTCTTCGGTAAATACTTTTAAGGAGTTTTTGTCCAATCCCTTCGGAGAGAGTAAGGTTACGATATCTCCAGGTCTAATCTTGGTGTCTCCCTTTGGGGTTATAGTTTCCCTTTCCCTTTCGATCGAAATTACCAAAACGTCCTCATCGAGGAGATTTTCTTTATTTAACTCTTTCAGCGTTTTTCCTTCGGCGGAAACGCCGCTGACAATCGTTAGATCGACCGTTTCCGCGTCACCTCCGATCCTCCTGAAATCTACTATAGGTTCCTTTTCTCCCTCTTTAGGAGCGAAATAGTGGTAGGGATGGAAATACTCTTTTCTTACTATCCCCTCGTTTTCGATCTCGACATCCATATCTTCCAGATCACGAGATATTCGTGCTATGTCTTCCGTGTCCTTAGCTACGGTCTTTACGTGAAGATAGTCTCGACCAGTCATCATCTCTCTCACGTTGACGACTCCGGGTATTTTCAGTATTTCTCTCACCGTCGTATTTCGGCTTTTAGCGGAAGAGGAGCATTTGAAGAGAGTCGTCAAACGTCTATCGACCTTTTCGAAGTCAATATAGGCGTGATATCCTCGGATGATTCCCTTTTCCTCAAGTTGCTTGATTCGATTTCGAATTGTTCCTGGAGATACGTCGACCTCCTCAGCAATCTCGGAAGCAGTTGTATTTCGGGCGTCCTGTTCCAGACGGTACAATATTCGCCTGTCGATCTCGTCGAGCCTGTAATCGTTGACCATAGTAAGAAAACCTTTGCCGATAGATAAGTATAAATATATTGATAAATCCGTACAGGATCGTTTTGATGGTAGGAAAAAGGGAAATTCCAATTTCATTAAACTTAATAATTTTTCTTCAGACTAGAGAGTGTGATCTTTAAAGAATAACGGGATTAGGGTAATAACATGTTCTACTTTCTAGGGCTAACCTTGATGGTCATCGGAGGGGTGATGTTAATCCCGGTGCCAGTCGCTCCTATCTTTGGCGAACCTTCTCTGATCCCTTATTTTCTAATTCCGTCTGCAATAGCCTTTTCTCTCGGTTTTTTTCTCTGGAGGGTGTTTGAAGAGAGGGAGATGAATTACGGCGAGGCGATGGTCCTGGCATCCCTGTCCTTTCTCCTGATCTCCCTCTTCGGAAGCTTTCCGTTCGTTATGGGAGGGGGGTTGGACCCTATCAGCGCCTACTTTGAGAGCATGTCGGGGTTAACTACCACCGGTCTTACCATGTTTGAAATGCCCGGACCCGGAATTATCGATGCCCCTTACACCATCCTTTTCTGGCGCAGTTTGACCCAGTGGGTCGGAGGACTGGGTATAATGGTTCTATTCCTCTCCACGGTTCTGGGCGCGGGCCGGATCTCGAAAAGATTGTTTTCGGCTGAAGGTGGCGGCGGACGAATGGGGCCGGTAGACGACAGACGTCCTGAGATTACTATTAAATCTATAGCGAAGTCCACTTGGAAGATTTACGTCATTTTCACGTTTTTAGCAGCCCTTATTTTCCGGTTGGTGGGTATGCCAAGCTTTGAATCAATTAATCATGCAATGACCGCTCTCGCCACAGGGGGTTTTTCGGTTACATCGGACAGTTTCGCTTCCTATTCGGATATTATCCTCGTCGTCACTTGCTTTCCCATGATGGTGGGGGCGACGAGTTTCACCACCCATATCAGGCTTACAAAGGGGGATTTCAAAGCCCTGTTCAGAAGTCACGAAGTCAAGTTTATGTTGCTGTTGATAGTTCTCTTTACGGTGCTACTCTCCTGGAACCTCGGATGGGTGGACGCACTATTTACCTCGGTAACGGCTCAAACTACCGTAGGGTTTTCGAGTATAGGGGAGGCCGGACTGATTCACGGACCTGATTGGGGTCCCCTGCAGGTGAGCGCGGTAATTGTCCAGATGGTGATAGGCGGGGGATTCGGCTCGACGGCAGGAGCTATAAAGCTCATCCGGACCGTAATCCTGGGGGCCGCTCTCTTCTGGGTAGTGAAGCGAACGATTCTCCCTGAAAGAGCGGTCGTACCCATAAAGCTCGGGGGAGAAACTCTATCCACGGACACCGTCCTCCAGATCGCGGTCTTCAGTTTCTCGTACGTACTTCTACTCGTCATCGGCTCGATGATCACGATGGCTGCTATGCCTCAGCATAGCGCCATAAACAGTATCTTCGACTCCGCCTCGGCCCAAGGTACTGTCGGCCTTTCGGCCGGAGTTACCGGAATCGGAATGCCTCCCGTCGTAAAAATACTTTTCATAATTCAGATGTGGATCGGTCGATTGGAAGTGATTCCCGTACTATCTCTGTTTGGTTATATATTCCGGAAAAGTTAGATGTGAGCTGTATTTTTTAGATTTATACGATTTGTTGGAAAGTGAAAGGTCGGGAATTTGTCGAAGTCGATAAGGCTTGGTCCTTTAATCTAGATACCGCCCAGGATTGTAACCTAGGGACTCACCATGTTTTCCGATTAATGAAATTAAATGATCGGAGTGGAGATTGGGATCAAAAATAAAGATATGATTTTAGCATATGGGGGAATTTAGGCTATTTAATCGGATTTTAGCGATATTTCGTCTCCTTTTTTTATTCTCTGTTTCAAAGAGGTTATGTCCGTCATTCTTTTAAAGGACCTCATGACGTCGGAACGAGTTATGATGCCCACCAGTTCTTCTCTTTCATTGATTATTGGAAATCTACCCACGTCTTTTTCTTCCATTTTCTCCAAAATTTCATCCAGTGTGTCTCCCGGTCCAAAATATATTACGTCTTTTTCCATTATTTCTCTAATTTCCTTTTTTTCTAGGTCCTGCCCTTCATTGAGCTTTTTTGTGTCCTCCATTGTTACTATGCCGATGACCTTCCCGTTTTCTACTACGGGAAATCCGGTGTGTTGGATATCCATCGCATCCTCTAGAAATTCCGCTACGGTCATTTCTGGAGAGACTGTTTCGACGGGTTTCGACATCACCTTCTCGGCCTTGACGTTCATTAACAGTTTCTTAATTCTCTCACCTTCGGCTTCTTGACTCGTTCTAAACGCCTCCTGCCCTGCGCCAAGAAATATGAATATAGCTATGATGACCAGGAAAATATTGTAAAAAATTCCTATCACGGCCATTATAATTGCAAATCCTTTTCCTATTGCCGCGGCCTTCTGAGTCGCACTAACGTAATCCTCTCTTTTCGCAAAAAAAGCTCTCAATATCCTTCCCCCGTCCATCGGAAAGGCCGGAATGAGGTTAAATCCTGCCAATATTAAATTTAAGACGCCCAAATAGATCAGGACGAGACTGAGCAACGGCGGGGAGACTAACCCTATTGCAAATGATACTATTCCGATTCCCAGGCTTGCTAAAGGTCCCACCACGCTCATCTTTATTTCGGAATCGGGGTCCTTCGGTATTTCCTCCATGTTAGCTATGCCTCCCAGGATCCAAAGGCTTATCTCTTTCACCTTTATCCCCATTTTCTGTGCCACGATTGAGTGAGCCATCTCATGAACGAACACGCTGAAAAATAATCCGCTGGCCATTATAGTCCCCAGGGCGTAACTCTGAAATCCCGGCAAAATAACTACATCGACGCCTAGTAGTTCGGCGAATATTTCTAAGTTTGCTCCAATGGTCCAAGCAATAAGTGCGATCATGATTATAAGGGTGAAGTGTAGCTTTATCGGGATTCCAGATATTTCTATTATTTTTATGGAGCCGTTCATAGAAGTGTAACCCCGATTAAAAATAGGTGGATTAACAAAATAAAGTTTGGGAAATCTCTCAGAAGTCCGTTCGCGATCGTATTGAACTTTTAATGTATCCTTTCAATCTCTTGTTTCAAAATGATTTCGACATCGTCGATTTCAGCGAGGAAAATTTGTGTACAGGTCGTATTTTTTCGTAGAATTGACTCTCCGGAACCGCTATGGTTGTCTTTAAGAATCAGATTTATATCTTCAAGGAATCAAAAAACAGATTAAGGGCTTCAAGAATGGACATATCCGAAAGCATGGAAGAGTATCTCGAAGCATTGTGGATTTCTGAAGAGGAGAATAGAGTCCCTGCTAAAATAAAGTGGATCTCCGAGCGTCTTGATGTTTCTCCTCCGAGCGCTGTGGAAATACTGAAGAAGATGGAGAAGGAAAATTACGTAAATTACAGGGAGAGGGAAGGAGTCGAACTGACGGAGAAGGGCCGGAAAGTTGCCAGGCGGGTAATAAGAAACCACAGGCTTATAGAGAGTCTGATGGATAAGACGTTCGATCAGGAGGTAGACGAGAAAACTGCCTGTGGTATAGAACACCACATGAGTAAAGAATTCACCAACGCTCTGTGTATTGAGCTCGGACACCCTCGAAAATGCCCTCACGGAAAGAATATCCCGAAAGGTGAGTGTTGCCCGGAATGAGGTACTTAGGTTTTCGGTTCCTTTTCTAAGAAGAACTTTCTGCTCTTCCGCTTTTTTGTCTCTTCGCCCGGCACGATGTTCTCTTCGTCCGAAACTTCAATTATCGTTTGTCGAAATCGAGTAGTATTGTAGGGTCTTCTTTAGAATCGGTCGGCTTTACGACTTTAAATTTATCCATAGGAGGTTTAAATCGAGTTTTTTGACTATTTAAAATCCATTAATCTGATTTCCGGAGTATCAATCTGGCATCTACTACGGCCGCACCCTCCGGAAAAACCAGAAGAGGATTCGCTTCCACTTCCTCTATCCGAGGGACGTCCTCGACAAGCTGGGATAAGCGAAGGAGTGAGTCCATTATCGATTCCTTGTCGCAAGCGCTCTCTCCTCTGACCCCCTTCAAAAGTTCACTTATATAGTTAGTTTCTTCAATCATTTCTTCCGCATCTTTGGCGGTTAGGGGTGATATCCTAGTCGAAGTGTCCTCGAAAATCTCGGTATATTTACCCCCAAATCCAAACCGGATCATATGGCCGTCGGCGATCTTCTCGTAATTAGATCCTATCAAAGTTTCCTTTCCCTCGGTAAGCATCGGCTGTAGACATATCCCCATTATTTGATCTTCGCTAATTCTGGCTTTCGACATCACTCTATTTTTAATTTTGTCGAAAACTTTTTCCGGCTCCGAATTTACATCGAGTTCTACTCCGCCGACGTCCGTTTTGTGTAAAACTTCTTCGGATTCTATTTTCATAGCTACTGGGCCATCCAGTTCTCCGAAGATTTTCGAGGCTTCGTCGGGACTTTCGGCTAACCGGTGCTCTACCGTCGGGATCCCATAGGCTTCGAAGATCTCAAGAGCTCTGAAACCGCCAATTACTTGCCGTCCCGCATTTAATGCTGCGTCGATCAAATCTTCAACTTTTTCTTTTTTAACTTCAAACTTCTTCCGAGAACCGTTCTCAATCTCTTGAGAGTAATAATTCCACATTTCAGTCAAAACCTTGGCAGCTCTATCGGGAGTGGTAAAAATAGGAAAACCAATGTTCTCCATCTCAACCACTGTATCTATCGTAAATTCTCTTCCCGTCACCGAGATAAGAACGGGCTTATTCCCACAATTCATATCTTTGAATTCATCGACATAGTCCTGTAGAATTTCGGGCTGTAGATTTATAATGAAACCCCCAATTTCTTCATCCTCCTTTGCTATCTCAACGATCTTCCTAACCTGTTCCGGCGATTGATCGAATGTCAAATCGGCGGGATTGGAGCCCTCTATAACTTCCGGTATCATTTCTTCTATTTCCTCCCGAATTTCGTCACTCAGATTTGCCAATCCCATGCCTCTCTCGTTCAGAGTGTCGGTGGCAGTTATCCCCTGAGAACCGGAATATGTGATGATCATTATCTTTTTTGTAGTCGGAAGTGGTTGCTTCGAAAAAGCCCGGACCAGGTCGAACATTTCATCGTTATCTTCCGCCTGGATTATTCCCCCCTCCCGGAATATAGTCTCGTAGACCTGTCTAGGGCCTCCGATTGAGCCAGTATGCGTGGCAGCCGATTTCTTCCCCTCTCCCGTTCTCCCTCCTTTGAGCAATACGATCGGCTTATCTTTTACGATTTCTTTTGCTACGTCGAGAAATTTTTTACCTCTCGCGATATCTTCTACATATAAAGCGATGACCTTAACCGTATCATCGCTCCCCATGAACTTCAAAACGTCCGTTTCGTCGATATCTAACTTGTTTCCGATGGTTGCGATCATGCTGAAGTCCATTATCCTTCTGAGTCCCCAGAGGATTCCGGCGGCGTAAACCCCGGCTTGAGCTATTAACCCGATGTTGCCGGGCTCAAGGTTTCCTACTCTACCGATAGATTGACACATCCCGTTGTTGACATTTATCACGCCAGTGCAGTTCGGTCCGAGGATATGGGAACCGTACTCGTCCACTAAACTTTTCAGTTTCCTTTCTATCTCCTCCCCTTCTCCACCCTTTTCGCTAAAGCCGGCGGACTGTACGCTGACAAATTCAGCTCCCTTCTCAAAGCAATCTTCTACGACGTCCGGAGTGTAGGGAGCTGGGACAATTGAAACGGCCGAATCCAACTTTCCCTCTATTTCATCGACGCTATGGTAGGCTTTCATGCCCTGAATTTTATCGTATTTCGGGTTAACTGGATAGATTTCCCCATCGTATTCGTGTTCTATAAGATTTTTTAAGACGTTGTACCCTAACTTCCCCTTTTTATTTGAGGCTCCAACGACAGCCAGACTTTCGGGGTAAAATAGCTTCTCTAAGTTCATGGAATAACCTAAACCCTCATTTTAATCGATGTTATCCCATACGATTTGTCGGATAATGTTTAACTCCATGTGGTTTAAATCCTCTTTCTTTTAGTACTGAATGTTTCATCTATCTCTTACGAAATTTGTAAATAAAACCGTAGTGTGTGCATGTCGCTTACATTTATTTCCGAGACGGGTTTCGGTATAAAAGACGCGTGGGGATCGTTAAGTTTGAAGTTTGTCCTGATGATCGGCTCGAAATTGGCTGTGTTGTCCGAAGTGCTCGTAGCTTTAATCCATTTGAAGTCGATTTCGTGTTTTCCCCGACTTTAGACTATTAGATAGTAAATTTTTGTTTAATATTCGATTTTTAGTTTTTTATCTTCTTATTACCTCTATATCCTGTTTTTCATAATTTTTAATAATATCGTTAATTTTTTCCGATTTTAAATTATATATACGGGTTTTTATTATATTTAGAAAGCTTATGTCCTTTTTTATAAATTAAAAAACGTCTTTTTTATGGTAAAAAGTGATAAAAATGTATGGAGCTGAAAAGATGGAGGTTTCTATCCTTGACTATGGCATGGGGAATATTAAGAGTATTATCAACGCCCTCGAATATCTTGACGCTCGACCGGAGGTGGTGGATGATCCCGGCGATCTCGACGGAGAGCGGATTATTATTCCGGGGGTAGGTGCTTTCGGCGATGCGATGAAAAGGCTAGAATTCTTCAGGGATAAGGTTAGGGAGTTGGGGGAATCTGGAGTTCCTATTTTGGGCATCTGCTTGGGTCTGCAGGTTCTCTTCGAGAGTTCCGAGGAGTGCCCCACTGCCGAAGGGTTGGGGATTCTCGGGGGGAGGGTCGTAAGGGTGGACACGGAACTGGATCTTCCCCACATCGGTTGGAACTCGTTGGAGATCCTAAGGAGAGACTCCCCGTTGTTTAAGGGGGTTCAAAACGGATACGTTTATTACGCCAATTCTTACCATGCGGAACCCGAGGGGGATTTAAAAACCGCCTTATCCGAATACGGGGGCGAAATAACGGCCAGCGTTCAGGAGGGCAATATTTTTGGTACTCAGTTTCACCCCGAAAAGAGCGGGGAGCTGGGATTAAAAATTTTAGAAAATTTTCTGGAGGTATAGTGAATGCTGTCGAAGAGGATAATTCCCTGTTTGGATTGCGATTTAGGAGTTCCGGAAGGGAGGGTCGTGAAGGGCGTGGAGTTCGAAAATTTAAAAGCTTCCGGAAAACCGACCTTTTTGGCAGAAAAGTATTACAAGGCGGGTGCGGATGAAATTGTCTTTCTCGATATCACCGCTTCGAAACAGAAGAGGGAGACGATGACTCGAGTCGTCGAGAAAACTTCCGAAAAAGTATTCGTGCCTTTGACCGTAGGCGGAGGCATTCGTTCGGTCGAGGACGCGAGAAAACTGTTCAACTCGGGTGCCGATAAGATCACTATCAACACGGGAGCGTTGGAAAACCCGGATCTTGTAAATAAAATTTCGAATATGTTCGGAAGCCAAGCCACCGTAGTGGCGATCGACGCCAAGAGGAGAAGCGTAGATTCACTGGAAGGGTCGAGTGATTTGGTGTCCGTCGAGACGGAGGATGGGGAGGTTTGGTATGAAAGTTCCTTTTACGGAGGAAGCAAGTTTACGGGTAGGGATTCGATAAAGTGGGCCAAAGATGTGGAAGCGAGGGGGGCGGGGGAGATACTTCTGACCAGTATGGACAGAGATGGCACGACGGACGGATTCGACATCCCTCTAACCGAAAAGGTAAGCCGGGAGCTGTCAATTCCCGTCATCGCTTCGGGCGGGTGCGGGAATCCGGAACATATATACGAGATGTTTGAAGAGACCGGGGCCTCGGCCGCGTTAGCAGCCAGTATTTTTCATTACGAAAGATACACAATCGGTGAAGTCAAGGATTTTCTGGAAGAAAGGGGTATTCCTATTAGAAAATGAGGGATTTCGTATTACTAGTTCCGGGATTTCAAATCTGCCTTTCGTCGAACATCCCCCTCTCAGACATCCTCCGACGTTGAAAACTAAGTAGAAAACTCGCTTAAAGTGAAATTGTCGGAATCTTGCTTAGCCACGATGGAGGTTTTTTTTGGTTCTGTTGGTGCTGTCCTGTCACATTTTTGTTCCCCTTGATTTTTTCCTGTCTGAACGTTGGCCGCTTTGACAAGGACCAGATGTTCGGAGCCCGGAGAAGAGCTCTCGGAGTGTATCTTCCACTGGCTCGGTATGAGGAGTGATTCACAGTACGTCGACATACGTGGAGACGAAATTGTCATCCCTCACGAACTCTTCAACCAAGAGGACGCGGCGAAAATCCTGAAAGACGCAGAGGAAGTCATCGAACTCATAGGACAGGAGATAGAGAGAAGCGAGCCGTAGAAAACGGTTGCCTTCGAGAGTTTTGGTCTTTCGGGCGACCAATAGAGATTGACCATGATAGTAGTTTATTTTCCTGGTTCTGATGGTCCGACCGTCCCCTCATTTTCCTTTCCCCTCTTTTCTTTGCTCGCTCTCTCTTTTCTGATCTTAACTCGCCTGAGAATCCTCTAAAGCCTAAACATCGACGCCTGACGGTGTTCGGTTTTCCTCTCTTCACGAGCGGCCAAAAAAGCCGTTTTCCAATGCTAGAGGAAGGACTCGTTTTCTCCTTCGATTTTCGTTTCCTCCCATCGAGCCCTGCGCGCTCGGCCGCTGAAGTAAAATGCGAGCGCTCCGCTGACTATAAACAGGACTATCCCTCCCGCCAAGAGGGGAAGCGCCCACCAGGGGGGAGAAGGATAAAGGACAAGCTTTTCCACGCTCTCGGCACTCTGAGCACCCTCGTTCTCCGTGGTAACCAGGAAGCACAGAGACAAAAACGCGAAGAACACGCCGACCGAGGCCGCCGATGTGGAGAGGTGCCACCCGAGTTCGGCACGCTCCAGTTCCTCGTTTATCTTCCGCCCGTTTCCTTTCTCAGCCATGTTTAACCCAGGAAAAAGATGACGAACGTTCCTTAAATGGGCGGACACTCGGAGGCTCGGTTCAAAAGAGCGCTGGGTGTGGTGTGCTGTCGCCCGTCTCCGGGTCCGTTTCCTCCTCGCAATGTTCGCTGTACTCCTCCGAACCCACCCATCTTTGTTTTGAGCGTCGCGGATCGAAACCTTTTGTTTTCGTTTGAATAAATTTAATACGTGGTATCATGGGGAAGACTGTAACGACCCGGGTGGATGAAAAGCTTTCGGACCGGATAGACGAGATCGCCGAGGAGGAGGGGCTGGACAGGTCCACGGTCGTCAGGAAGTTCCTGGCTGACGGAACTGAGAACTGGCTGATCGAGAAGTCGCTCGAGGACTACGAGTCGGGGAAAATCACCCTCTGGCAGGCCGCCGACAGGTGCGGGCTCTCCCTCTGGGAGATTATCCAGGAGGCCAGGGAGAGGGAGATCCACGTCCCGTACACAGTCGAAGAGCTCGAGGGGGACCTGAGGGCCCTCGAATGATCGTGTCTAACGCCAGCCCGCTCATATACCTCGCGAAGGCCGAGAAGCTTTCGCTCCTCCACGAGCTTTTCGGAGAGGGTCACGTCCCGCGGAAAGTCAAGGAGGAGACCGTCGACAGGGGAAAGGAGCAGGGGGAGAGCGACGCTCTGATCATCGAAAAAGCGATGGAGGACGGTTGGATCCAGGTTCACGAAGTGGAGCCGAGAGACGACCCTTTCGACATCGAGGAGGGCGAGACCGCCGCCCTCTCCCTAGCAAGGGAGCTTGACGTCGATGAAGTGCTCGTTGACGAGGCACCGGCCAGGAAGGCCGCCAGAATGATGGATCTCGAGCCGCGGGGCACTGTCTACGTGCTGCTCTCGGCCCTCAAGCAGGAAAAGATCGACCTGGACGGTTTCCTGGAAACGCTCGAAGACCTAGTCGAGAAGGGGTTTAGGCTGAAGGAAGAAGTCTACATAAGGGCCATCCGCAGGGCGAGAGAGATTTCGGGCGAATGAGGGCGGTTAACGTCCTGTTCACCACCTTGATGTCCTGGGGGAAAACCCACTGGCTTTTTGCACCTTCTCTCCAGTGCCTTTTCCCTCCATCGATCGCATCTCAACGGACTCAAAAACTTCTCAAAATTTTTCCACACGTGATTGGGATGGAGAATTCTTCGAGTAGTCAGAGTTAACCTGTTTCGCCTCCAAACCAAAAATGGAGGCTCAAAAAAAAGTCCACGAGCCTCCCCCGAGCCTTGCGGCTCGCCATCCCACCTCAGGACAACATAATCCAAAAGGAGGTGATATTTTTTGAATAGTTACGTCGGTGTCGACGTCCATAAGGACTCTTGTCACGGTACTGTTCAAACCGAGTCCGGTGAGACTGTTAAGCAAGGTTATTTCAAGAACGCTCATCCGGGATTTGAGGACTTTTTCGACGAGATAGAGGAAGCTGAAGTCGTGGTTGAGGCTGGTGCTGCTTGGCAACCGGTCTACGATTGGCTTGACGAGAATGGGTTTGATGTGAAGTTGGCGGATCCTCGAAAGGTGAGGATCATTGCGGAGGTGAAGATCAAGACTGATGCTAGGGACTCCGAGGCTCTAGCGGATCTTTTGAGAGCCGATCTTATTCCCGAGATCTATGTTCCCTGTGACGAGAGGAGAGAACTCCGAAGGATCGTAAAAAGGCGTGGGAAACTGGTTCAAGAGAGAGCCAAGTACAAGAACCGAATTCGGGCGGAACTCAGAAAGCGTGGGATTGATTCGGATGGATACTACCTGGGGACGCAGAAGGCGAAGAGATGGCTTAGAGACCTTGAAATTGACGCTATCGACGATTACCTCGAGATCATGAACTCGATAGGCGAGAGGATACGGAAACTTGAAAAAGAGATCAAGGAAATTGCTGGAGAGATGGAGAAGGCCCAGCTCTTAATGACGATCCCCGGAGTAAGTTACTACTCCGCATTGACAATAATCGCAGAAATAGCGACCGTAGAGCGGTTCCCTAGCTCTGAACACCTGTGCTCCTACGCAGGCTTGGTTCCATCGACCAGCCAGTCCGGATCCAAGGAAACCCATGGACACATCCAGGGAGGGAGGCCTTTGCTGCGCTGGATCGTGTGCCAGTGCGCCCACATCCACGTTCGCAATACAGACTCTCACCTAACGAGATTCTACGAACGATTGGACAAGGAAAAGCCCGGAAACCACGCGACGGTAGCGACTGGAAGAAAGCTCCTGAAAGTCATTTATTGGATGTTGAAGGAAGGGAAAGAATTTCATCCTGAAGGTTACGACCCTCGTCAATCATGTTAAAAGGGGGCCAGGGCTAAAGCTCGGGATTCCACTGCGGACTTAAACCGCGCACAACGTGAATGAGGCCCCGAGGCGGAAAACCAAGATGCGGACTAAACCGCGGATGGATGTTTGCCCACAGCCCCACATCACTCTTAGAGGGTCAAGAAGTTTTAGGCTTTCGACAGAGTAGCCGAGACTATCTTTATTAGGAAGAATTCTCTATGGATCTGGAATAAAATCAGATAAAAAAAAATAGTAGATCAAAACTGACATTCTTACCCCTCAATTTGATTTCAAGGTCTATTCTGCTGAAGAATAACTAAAAATACTGCCTTACTGTGATTTGGCCCTAAATAAATTGAGAAACTCGGCCACATTGATATTTTTCTTTGTTACTGCTGATGCTATTGTCCTTTCACTCTCATTTACCTATCATTCATCATCTCTGCTGTTTCTCGATTTTTCCCTCAACTATTTTGAAGCCTTGTTCTGTTGGACAAAACGAATTTATTAAAAAAATTAATGTTCTCGACTCGTTCTTCGGAGGATGAAACTCCGGCCCGGTAGGCGTTAATTATATATTTTTTGTGTAACATCAGTTTATACAGGTAATGTATATGTCAAAAACTTTGAGGTTGAGTGAGAAGACGCATGAGACGCTGAAGAGGCTTCGAGAGGAGCGGGAGCTGAGATCTTACGACGATCTCATACAGAGGCTGCTCGTCGAATCTGGGGAGATCGAGGGCTTCGGTAAGGATCCCGACCTCCCGAGATGGAAGGAGGAAGAAGACCGTGCCAAGTTCCGGGAGGGATAGGGTCCTCTTCGATACCTACGCCTGGATAGAGTACTTCCGTGGATCCGAAGAGGGCGAAACCGTGAGGAAATACATCGAATCGAAAACCGAAATCTTGACCCCGACTATCGTGCTTGCGGAACTCAGCGATAAGTACAGGCGAACGGGAAAGGAAGAGGAATGGGGGGAAAACAGGAGGGAGATCGTGGAGTTGAGATCCCGAATCGTTACACTCTCTCCGGACTCCGCGGACGAAGCGGGATCCGTAAAGAACGAAATGAGGGAGAGGTACGGAGACTATCCTCTAGCGGACGGCCTGATCATGAGCATCGCCAAGGAGAAAGAGTGCAAAGTCCTCACGGGAGACAAGCACATGAGAGAGTCCGAGAAAGCCATAAACCTGAAGGAAGAGACAAATTCTGGAGAATAGCTACTTTTAATGGACATGTCGTTGTTAGGGTCCCAGATAACCAGAAAAGGAGACAGACACGGAGGAACATGGGATTTTGAATCCATCCTCTTCATACCACATTGTTACGAAGAGAAACAGAGGAAGCAGTCATGATAAGGAGAACAGTCCCCACAGTAGGGATTATTCTACACGTCTGGAATAAAATCAGATAAAAAAAATAGAAAGATAGAAACCACGTTTTTTGCCTCCGAGATAAACCTCCTCAAGGCCGATTAAAACCGGGAATATGCCATGATTTGCATTTCACCGGATTTTCCCCCGATCGAAAAAGGCTCTGCCCGAATCCGATCCCTCAAGTACTTCCTGCAAATTTTTCGGAACCGAGTTCCAAATCTGTGGATTTTCAGTCTATTTTCTCTACTTCGACGTATTTTTTGGCTTTTTCGCTCAGTTCGCCGTCTTGGGTCACCAAAGGTATTTCCTTTTCCGCCGCTCCCGCGATATAGGAGGAGTCGTAGTAGGTGATTTCCTCCGCTAGGGCTATCTCCATAATCTTCCCGGAGCTCAGGTCTTGGACTGGGATCACTTCGACCTCTTCCCGCAGCGCGGTTAGGATGTTCGCTGCTTCCTCCGCGTCCTCTTCGCTGATCCTGTCCTGGAGGGCTGCGGCCTTCCAGAAAGAGTTGGCCGCTTCGTAGAAGGTCAGGTCCAGGACGCTGTTGTCGAAGATTCGGTCCACCCCCTCGTTTTCGTCTCCTAGGATGAACTTCACGACCGCGCTTGCGTCGAGCAGTTTCGTCAAACTAGTGCTCCTCCCTGGTCTCCCTGATCATGGCGGTCATCTGCTTAGAATCGACCTTTCCTTGGAGCTTGTCTCTTAGGTCTTCCGCCTTTTTCCGTAGCTTTTCCCTCCTCCGATTTCTCAACTCCTCTTCGAGCGAGTTTCGCACGGTTTTGCTTATGTTAATCCCTTCCTCTTCGAGCTCCTTTTTCAACCGTTCCGGGATCTTGGCGGATATCGTGCTCTTAGACATACATGTCAGTATTACCAAAAAGTATTACTAAAAGGTTTTCCCACTTCTTTCGGCTGAAGCGTCAGGGCCCTGGTCAAAAATCGTTCGGCACACGGCATGACTTTTATCTTCGGGGCTCCGGGTAGTGTTGATGTTGATCTTCCTCGAGGAAATGCTCACGAGTAGATCTATCGAAGCCGGTCATCCGGTGATGAGAACGGTCCTTTTCGGAGGGGTTATCTCCTAAACTTTTCCAGCTTGGTCAGCTCCGGAAACTGATCGAAGTGGGGATCTAGCGTGTAGATTTCGTCGATGGCTTGTTTTTTCATGGTCATGACGTGGTGGGCGTCGACGAAATCTATTTCCCGCTCGAGGGCCAGCTGGACGGTGTCGGGGCAGAGGATTCCTTTCGCATCTATCACTTTGAGCCCCTTGAGGTCGAAGAATGCTTCGAAGATCGCGCCGACCTTCGAGGCGGTCAGTCCTTCTCGTCCGGCGAGGATGTGAAACATCTCGGCGGGCGTGTAAGAGCTAGTCACCACTTTCTCCTCCCCCTTCTCGATCTTTTGCATTATTTCTGTGCAGCCGTCCAGCTTCTCCGAGGGTTCCTCGGTCTCCACGCATAGGGGGATGCTCGCATCGAGGTATCTCAAGTATTTCACCTGAAGGGGGAATTCTTGTGTAGGAGGTCGACGGCGTCGCCCTCGTCTTTTAGTGTCCCTTTCGCCTCTTCCACGAAGGATTTCTTGGGTTCGACGTCTTCGATGCGGAACTTCACCTTGGAGTCGGGCTCTATGCCCAGGTCTTTTCTGGTCTCGGCGGGGATCAGCACCCGGCCCTTCTTATCCACTTTCGATTCCACTTCTCTCTCATCCATACGTTCCACCCACTGTTTATTCCCACTTTAATTAATGTGGGAAATGGTTTATAAACCCACCTCTGGGACTTTTCAACAGGCCACCAAAATTTCTATGTAACCCCCTTACTCATTGCAACAGAACGGAAAATTAACCACGTGGGGTTCTATTTCTCGGTTCCGCTATTGCTGCCGTTCCTCTCACGTTCTTCCCCTGTTGCTACCCTCGCCTCCTTATCGTTTCCCGTTCTCGGTCGCTTGTAAACTCTTAAAACTCTTCTAGATAATGATTCCCAACGGTTCTCAGTTCTCGCTGATGATTACGATTGAGAATTGTTAAGGATGTTCAGCTTCACCGAAGATCGGCTTCCCCTGCGGCTGAAGGAGGCGGACTTTCAGGCGTCGTTTTGTAGCGACGCTCAAGATCGGCTGGCGGAGTGGTGGTCGGTTCCTGTGGTTTTCTCCAAGAAATCTCCCGGGGAGACGCACTCGAACCCGTGCCCTTCGGCCCTTTTGAGGAATTCTCTGTTTTCGGATACCAGATAGTCGGCATCGGTCAGAATGCAGGAGGCGAAGTGAGGTAGGTCCTCCGAGGGGATTTCCCCTTTGAATTCGCCGACAAATTCACGCATTTTTTCTCCGCCTACGTAGGCCGTAGGGAGGTCCTTCATTATCACGTTTCTGAACCATCCGGCGAAGTCCTTGTCGACGATATCCGCAGCGACCCGATGGTACTCGTTCAGAAGAATCGGGTTAAGGACGATTTCCAGTTTGTTGTCCATCGCCATTTTCAAAATTTTCGATTCAGGTGTCTCGTTCTCGCCGTCGTAGTCTCGGGCGCCGACGATCATCACGTTGGTGTCTATGAGGACTCTTTCCATTCGTCGATCACTTCCGACCTGACCTTCCGACAGTAGTCGCC
>Ga0207421_10002996_pt1 | contig 20538 bp, 20 predicted proteins | sample SodLakKL_010_SED_4_FD_187542 | JGI IMG/M metagenome (GOLD analysis project Ga0207421, IMG submission 187542) | Alkaline sediment microbial communities from Lake Tanatar, Kulunda Steppe, Russia - 8KL_010_SED (SPAdes) (version 2) | ecosystem: Environmental > Aquatic > Non-marine Saline and... | reverse complement strand
AGGCCCATTCTCACCCGGCCGCCGGTTCGGGCGAATCAGGCCTCAAAAGTTCGCGATTTAGGCACTATTGTCCTGAAATTTGCTTGAAAAAAGGAAGTAAAAAGACTATATGAAAGATGATTTAACTGACCTATTTTGAAAGCGCCCATAGTGACCTAATTTGAGGCGCCCATTGACATTATATAGCCTATATGGGCGGTTGCCACAAATATATGTTTGATGAGGAGAATCTCATCCATATCCTGCAATCTAAAGGCATGAAAAATGTTCGGCTACGCGAATTTGATCCCGAGCTTGACCTTAAAGAAAGAGAACATGAATCTATTTATGCCATCGCTGAGAAATAGTGGGTTCAATGCGTATGTAAAAATTTCAGGTATCACCGCCTTTGCCGTGTCTGTAGCTGTTTTTGAAACGCAGCAGATCATCTCTTTGCTTGAAATGCTCCTGATACTTTAGCCGGTCATTACACCAGCAGTGGCAGTGGTAAATCTCATCCATCGGTAATATACGGTGCCCTCTGAATCTGTGCGGGGATTTGACAAATATGTCTTTTTTTGTTTTCTGGTTGTTAAGTATTGTCTTGGTGTATAGGGGCTTAACCTCAGTGAAACGGCATAAATCTATTATATTGTTGTCAATTTTGTCCTGTTTGTTTTTGTTTGTCAACACTATGCTTTGCATCGTGACAGCACGCCGCTTTTGAAATCTTTTGTCGTTCAAAAAGGCCTTAATGTTCATTGGGTGCATATCGGGTATATAAACAAACTCATCTGCGTCGATTAAGCATGTCCATCTGAAGCCATTTTTGAAAGCATTACTGCCAATAGATATCGCCATCCGCTGAATTTCATCATAGATACATCCTTCAAAGCAAGTATAGTTAAAGGGAATCACAACAGCTCTGTCGTCATCTAACTCCTCAACAACCTCAACGGTTCGGTCTGTGGAGTTGTTGCTGAATACAACAATTTTGGAAAACCCTAATTTCAAATGATATTCTATCCATTCTAAGATCCGTTTTTCGTAGTTTTTAACCATTGTAATAATGATCGCAGAATTTTCGGTTAAACTTATATCTTCAAACGGAGACTTGAGTCTTACCTCCTCAAAGACAATATCCCTGCCCGCAGACAAGCAATATCTTTTGTGTTCAAAATTTTCGAAATACGGCAAGATTATGCAAAAATCTCGCTTCTTACCTGAAATATGAGTTTTTATGCTTTTCGCACCACTGGTTTTTTCAATCAAACGAAACTTTTTAGCGGTTCTTTTGCTTATCTGCTCAGGGATAAATTGGCCGTAAAGCCTGATTGAATCCGGAAAAACTACACAATGCTCATTAAATATCTGAATTGTTCGATCCGCATTCAACATTTTTGGGCTTTAGCTTTTCCTATTGTCAGCATACATCTTGCGGTTCTATAGCCTCCTGCTCGAATATTCGCTTTGCGGCGTTTTCTTTGTATAAACCAATGCAGCCACCCTCTGAAAAAAGGCATATATTTCCCTTCTGTTTTTTGAATATCAGTTAACTGCCGATAAAATAACCCAAGCACGAATTTATAGTATCGGTAATTTTAACCCGAAGTCGGTGCCTGTTCAATTATTTCTATGTCTGTAGGGCTTTTAATGCGGTATCGAATGCCTCGCCAGGTTATTGTTCGTCCAAAAGAGGAGGCGATTATTACTGCCAGCATTAGTAATCCTGAGGCCCAGAACCCAAGCAAATCAGCCCAGCGTGAGATGAGTAATGCATCGCGCTCATCCGTAAGCAGGACTGCGGCGAGTATCTGGCGCATGATTGCGCGCACAATCTGGCAGCCCAGAACAATCGCGGCAAAAGCAACATAAAACGGCCATTTATCAATTCCAGTGGCCAATGCCCATATCGCCAGCGCCAGGCCACCCCAAAGCCAAGCCACCGACCATAGCGTTCCGAACAAACCAAACAACCATGTTCCCGGGGCATAGATTCTTGTAATAACAAACTGCCGCCGTGCAAACTCCCACAATCGGCGCCAGGTTGTCGATTTATAAGAGGCAACAACACAGCCCGGGACAAACTGGGTTTCGAGATTAGCCTCCTTAACCGCCTTGCTGATTGAAAGGTCGTCGCTGAGTGCCCTGGACCATATTTGCGCAATCTTAAGGCGTTCGAAATCCTCTTTGCGAACAGCCATCGAACCGCCCCAGGCCAGATTAAACCGTTTACCTCCCAGAAGTTGACAGACTTTTGCGTTCATCGATGACAGCGCAAGCGTCGCAGGATTATTTCGACGAGGGACAAAGCATCGGTAGCCGCTGGACAGGCCGATCTCCGCCCTTTCCAAAGGCCAGACCAACTGCCTTAGCCAATCCGACCCGGCAAGAGCATCCGAATCAGCGAAAGCAAACACCTCGATATCCGGCGGAGCCTTATGGCAAGCAAACAAAAGATTATGCAGTTTCTGGCTGCACCCATCGGTATAACCGGCTATGAGTATCTGAATATCTGCCGACTGAGACTGCTCTGCATATTGATTTTTCAGACGCTGAAGTTCAGCATAGGCAGGGTCCGAGATATCCTCAACCACGAACCACAGTCTATAACCTTTATAGGATTGTTTGTAGAAGGAAAGGATATTCCGTTCAAAGTTTTCGTCCAGCCCTTTGCATGGTATAATAAGCAGACAGCTTGGTTGGTATGCCCGTGGTCGCCTGTAATGCTTCCTGGCATAATGCAGATTCTTGTGTATATTTAATGTGAACAGAATCTCGACTAAACCAACTGCCACTAAAAGTACTTCAAAAATACCCATACCTACAATCCGCCGAGCAGTTGCGTTTCATAAAGTCTTTTATAGGTCGCGCAGGTTTGAATCAGTTCCTTGTGGCGGCCCTGGGCAACGATCCGACCATCATCAATCACCACAATACGGTCAGCGGAGATGACAGTGCTGAAGCGATGTGCGATCAAAAAGCAGGTTCGCCCTTTCATCAGTTCCGACAGAGCTTTATGTATCTTGGATTCACTATCGGCATCAATCTGGCTCATTGCTTCATCAAAGATCAGTATCCTGGGGTCTTTTAGAATTGCCCGGGCAATAACTATGCGCTGAAGCTGCCCACCGCTGAAACCGGCGTTGGATTCACCGATTTTAGAGTCATAGCCTTCCGGAAGAGCGCTAATGAACTCATGAGCATATGCTTTTTTTGAGGCAGCGACAATTTCATCAATTGTTGCGTCGGCCTTGCTATAGGCGATATTGTTGGCAATTGTATCGTTAAAGGTTATGGTGCTTTGGGTGACCATACTGATCTGGGCACGCAAACTGGCAAGCGTAGCTTCGTGGATATCCTGACCGTCGATCAGGATTTGTCCACTATCGGGGTCATAAAAACGAGGCAGCAGGTTAACCAGAGTTGTTTTGCCCGAACCGTTGCCGCCGACAATAGCGACAGTCTGGCCGGCCGGGACAGTCAAGTCGATTCCTTTCAGCGCCGATTCGGCCGCATCAGGATAGGTAAACACGATGTCTTGAAATTCAATTTTGTTACGCAACGGCTTAAGCTCAAAGGCATTTGGGACTTCTTTTTCTCGCTGCTCATCCATAACCGCAAATACACGCTCGGCAGCGGCATTGGACTGTTGGATCTGATTCCATACAGGGGTAACTTTGCGAATGGCTTCTGCGGAAATACCCAATCCAGCCAGCAATGCGAAAAATGAACTGGCCTGCATCCCCTCATGCTGTCTGGTTACCCAGGCAGCCCCCAACAAAATCACCGCACCGCCGACGACCATCCCCATAGCGTCCATCAAAGGACTGGTCATCATGCTGATTTTGGCTTTCTTGAGGTGATATCGCAGCAGTGAACGATTGGCTTTTTTGTATTGTTCGATCTCCCAGTTCTGCCTGTTATAAACCTTGACAACTCCTAAAGCACGCATAGCACCCTGAATTCGTCCAAGCATTTTAGCCGATGTAACTAACGAGCCGTGGGTGGCCTTTTTCATCTTTTTGCCCAATACAGAAATCAAGCCAATGACAAGCGGGCCCGAACACATAAAAATCAGTGTAAGTTTCCAATTAATAATGAATGCCCCGCCTAATGCTCCTATAGCAATCATTGGTTCCCGAATCGCTTTGCCGAACAGCACTTTCATACCGTTTCCGCTCATATTTACATCGCTGATTATCCTACTGGTGGTGTCACTGGTTCCTTTGGATGCGAAAAAGCCCATCGGCATAAACATCACATGTCGAAATACATCCTCACGCAGATGAGTATTCGCGATGGTAACAACTTTTTCGGCCAGATAAGACTGCTTAAAGCGAGCCCAGCATCGCAATATCGTCACAAGCGTCAGCCCAATAATTACCAAAGCCATAGCCTGAAAGACGGTTTCCCTTCCGCCGTCGCGTGGCACAAAACCGACCGCCCAGTGGGCCATATCGGAATAAAAAGGCTTCGGGGGAGCTCGATCTGAAATGGTAAGCGACTCCATCAGCGCATCGGCATCTGGCCGGCGAAACTTAATACTCAGAGGCTGATCGTCCTCGGAAGTGGCCAAAAGCTCAAGCATCCGAGCCGGGCCTGCGTTTTCTTCAAAATCCCCATCCACACCGACCGCAATGATCATGTCGCCGCGTTGCAGCCCCTGCTCATAGGCCCAATCTTCATCATCAATGCTGTTAATCAGCAAGTAACGCGCAGCAGCAGATGATTCATCAAAAAAATCGCTGAGACTCGGCACATAAAAATCCATGCCGTAACGCCCGTTAGAGATTTTGCGATCGACCCAGCTGTGCAGACCTTCTTCTTCCATCATTACTTTAAGCAGTGGTATGATGGACAGAAAACTGGCCGAAAACATCATTGAAATAAGTGCCGCCCACAGAAATATCGCTATCAGCCTGGGCCACTGAGGCCAGACATATCCCAACACACGCATAAAAGGGGCCAACTCTTGTTTTATCTTCATACGCTGCCTTTCGCGTTTCATTTATTGAATAAAGCTTTGAACTGTACTTGCTGGCTGTAGGCCTGTCAAGGTTGTTTTAGTACACTATGGCAACTTGCCGGCAGCCTGAAAACCAGCTTCCGCCAGTCTATCCCCCAAGGAAACACATCCTATTATAAAGTCGGACAAAATTTCATCAGAGCATCAAACAATTCTCGTCAACATACAATAGCCAAAAAATACATCATAATGACCAGTGCTTCAGATTAGTCCCAGGAATGCTCTTTGATGGCCTCTAACACCCTCTGGGCACAGTCGATGGCTGCCAGCCCTTCTTCGGCTGTAACTTCAGGTCTGCCGTTACCTGCACAGGCCCTCAAAAACGATTCCTGTTCGATACGCAACGGCTCCTTATCGTCAATTTCCAGCTCTTCGATGTGCAGCAGGTCGGGCCAGTTTACGCTGGTAAAGTCAAATCCGCCCTCTTGCTTTTTCTGTTTAATCCAATCAATGACACCGGAATTGGGATCTGCTTTGATTACGATGCCGGATTTTTTGAAATAGTCCATACTCAAATATGCCTGTCTGCTGAAAACGCGAACTTTGCGCTCAGTGCGCAGTGCAAGGCGGGATGCGGTAATATCTGCTACACAGCCGTTTTCAAATGTGATTCTGGCATTACAGATATCCTCATTTTCCTCAATAACATTGACTCCGATAGCCTGTATATTTTTTATGGTGCTCTCAGCCATAGAAAGCACAATGTCTATATCATGAATCATAACATCAAGGACAACGCCAATATCCGTTGACCGAAACGGGTATGGGCTGACCCGATTGCATTCGATAAATTTTGGCTCAATTTCAAGCCTTTTCATTGCTCGAACCACCGGATTGCAGCGTTCGGAATGGCCGACAGCCACCGTAACATTATGCTTTTTTGCCAGCTCCACAATTTGCCTGCCCTGATGAGTATTTGAGGCCAGTGGCTTTTCTATCATCACTGGAATGCCCTTTTCGATAAACAGCCTGGCCTGGTCAAGATGAAATTCCGTAGGGGTGGCTATGGTGGCGGCATCGACCTTATCGAGAATGTCTCTGCTGTCGGTATATGCGCCACAACTATGCTTGTTGGCAAGTTTCTCGGCACGGTCTTTATCCACATCCACCACCGCAACCAATTCGCTTTCGGGCAATTGGCTGCACACCTTGGTGTGAATCCGCCCCATTTTTCCCGCTCCGACTATTGCTGTTGCTATCTTATCCATAAATCCTTCTCACAAATAGAATTATTTCCGGAAAACTTCCAGAAACCGCCCGTAACGATGCTTACTGCTTTTAAGAATTATCTCAATTATGTCTTTGACGCTTTGGTCGAGATCATCTTTGGCCTGAAGCTCTTTGACACACTCAAGTAAGGGCTTATGGCTTCGATAAAGCCTGCGATGCGCTTCAATGATTTTCTCTTCCTGATGCTGGCTTAGCCCGGCTCTGCGGACGCCTCGTTTATTTACGCCGCGGACGCGCGGCGGGTAATGCCCACTGACTATAAGGTATGGCGGAATGTCGTGATTTATACCAGCCATGCCCGCCGCATAAGACCATTTTCCAATGGTCGTGAACTGATGAACAAGCACCATCCCGCTTAGCCATACGCCGGATTCGACTTTACAGTGGCCGCTTATCTGGCAATAGTTGCTCATCACAATCTCATCTTCCAGCAGACAATCATGGCCAATATGAACGCCTATCATAAGGAAGTTGTTATCACCTATTTTTGTCACTTCCCCCTCATACATACTCGGATGAATCGTAACCTGCTCCCTGAATATATTGTCGTTGCCAATCTCGAGGCCGCCAAGTTTTGTTTCATTGTCCACGCCTTTAACCTGCGGCAGACCACCGGCGACACTGTTGGGGTGAAACCGATTGTTCCGTCCGATTTTCACATTGGGACCTATTACAACATTTGCTTCAAGCACAGTGCCCGAATCTATTTGGACACCGCTATGGACTATGCAATTAGGGCCTACGACAACATCGTCGCAAAGGCAACAATTTTTATTGACTACTGCACTGGGATGTATCTGAGTCATCTAACTCTTCATCGCTCCAATATTACCTATAACATCTCATCATCGACAAGCATAAACTTAATCTCAGCCTGAGCGGCAATCGTGCCATCTACAGTCGCCTTGCAACTGCATACAGCAGTACGCTTGCGAAGTTTTATCGTATCGGCAGTAAGCAGCAAAGTATCGCCGGGGACTACTGCTTTTCTCAACTTAACGCCATCCATAGCCAGAAGGACCGCGAGCTTACCGGTATGTTCGAGTTTTTGAGCGAAAAGTAAACCGGAAACCTGCGCCATCGCCTCAACTATCAACACTCCCGGCATTATCGGCGTACCGGGGAAATGCCCCTGGAAAAACTGCTCATTGAATGTGACATTTTTTATCGCCTTAATCGTTTTATCACCTTCTATGTCAATTACCTTGTCAACCAGCAGAAAAGGATAACGATGCGGAAGTATTTTCTGTATCCTGCGTATGTCAAGAACGGCGTCTGTCCCGAATTTCTTAATTCTTGCCTGGCGCTGGGCATCATCGTAGAGCTTCTTCGCAAGCCGCTGATTCAGGGTATGTCCGCTGCGGTAGGCAACTATCTTACCGTGTATAGGCTGACTTACCAAAGCCAGATCTCCGCACACATCAAGTATTTTGTGGCGCACACATTCATCAGGCCATCGCCATTTATTGTCTATTGGGCCGTCGGAATCAATTACCAGCAAATCCTTTGGGCAAAGGTGTTTACCGATTCCTCGAGACTGAAACTGCTTTGCTTCGGACTCAAGCAAAAAAGTCCGTGCAGGAGCGAGTTCCCGCTCGAAATTATCAGATGACATCCGAAAGCTCAATATCTGCCTGCCGACGCCCTTATGTTGACCGTAATCAAGGTCATAAGTAATTTCCAACCCATCGGTATTGCTCGGAAGGGCATAAATAGATGCGTCACCAAGTTCGAGACTAAAAGGCCTGGTAATAACAAATTCTTTTCTGTCAGCGGTCTGGTCAACAACTCCGCAACGCTTGAGAACCGAATAATAACTGGCGCTGCTGCAATCTGCAGAAGGCATCTCGGGACCTTCGATTTCCACAATTAAGTTCGATATTTCCAGAGCAAAAACCGCGGCAAGACAATGCTCGACGGTTTCTATTGAAACAGAATCCTTGATCAGGCTGGTGCGTCTGCCTCGGTCAGCGACATTTGGGGCAATAGCAGGTATGCGCACAGGCGAATTACCCGTATCCATACGGACAAAGACCACTCCCGTGTCAACCGGTGCAGGCTTAAAAACAGCCTTTGATGGAACACCGCCGAACATTCCGCGAGCGGATATAACGCCTTCACTTTTTATCGTTTTCTGAAGCTTCAAGCTTATTTACCCTTGCAACAAGATCTTTCAACTGGCGGAACATTTCGGGAAGTTTGCGAGTATAACCTAAAATACGGAACTGCCGTCTCCTGTCCTCGGCCGGGGTGCCCACAAGAACCGAACCGGCAGGAACTTCACGAGTCATAACGCCGCCTTTTGCACCTACTATCACATTGCTTTGAAGATGCACATTATCACCCACACCGACCTGTCCGCCAAGGACAACGCCGTCATCAAGAACAACGCTGCCGGCCAAGCCGACCTGCCCCGCTATAAGGCAGCATCTGCCGATTCGACAATTATGCCCGATTTGGACCAGATTGTCTATCTTTGTACCTGCGCCAATAAGAGTTTGCCCGAATTTTGCCCGATCAACACAGCAGTTAGCGCCTATTTCAACAGCATCTTCAATAAACACAGTGCCGTTATGCGGCACAAGCCTATGAGCGCCGTCAACATAAACATAACCAAAGCCTACCGAACCTATTGTGGTGTTGGCTTGGAGAATGACATTATCACCTATATGACAATGATGATAAATTACAACATTGCTGTCTATTCGGCAGTTGGAACCTATTTTAGTATCCTCACCAATCTTGCATCCTGCCTCGATAATCGTACCGGGACCAATTTCGACACCATCATGGATAACAACATCAGGCCCGATAGCCGCACCTGGACCAATAGTGACCTTGTGGCCTATTTTGGCAGTCTCATCAACGCCCGAAGGCAGTGCTTCAAGCTCGGGTGCAAACATATTCAGTGTAGCGATTAATGCCTTGTGGACATTATCAACCACCAACTGCGGCTTATCGACATCCTCGAGTATGCAATTGGTCAAAACAGCGCAGGCAGAACTTTCACGGCAAAGCTTACGGTGCTTATCATCGCTGACAAAACTCAACTCGCCGGGGCCGGCCATGGTAATAGCATTTACCGCCCCCACTTCGACAGAGCTGTCTCCGTGGAGTGTTGCTCCCAGTCGCTGAGATAATTCTTTTAAAGATATTTTCATATTCTTCCTATAAATCGGTGTCCATTCTTTCCATAACTTCTGAAGTTATGTCAATACAGCCACCAGTAGATAGTATCTTATGTGTCCGGATAGTCAGCATCAATTCATTAGGGTTGGCCGCGGGAAGCTCGACGCGTCCCTGCTCGACAACCATTACCAAACCCTTTGCAGCTGCGACTTCCTCTGTAACAGCCAGTATATCCCGATAGATGTTTTCCGTCCACCTCTGGTCTTTTAGTGCGCTTTCCTGCTCGTGAAACTGTTTCAAAGCTTCGAGCTGACCCTGTTTTTCCATCATCTGGCGAAGTGTATCCAGATGCTCGTCACTGCCGGGACGCAAGGTCTGGCCGCGGGATTCTAACTGCCCTATCTCTCTGTCAAGATTTTCAAGCTTCTGGATTACCTGCTCACGCTCGGACATTGTCTGTTGCTGATAGTCCGCTGTCCTCCTGCCCTCTTCAAATATGCGGCGAATATCCACAACACCGATCCTGCCCTCAGTATCTGAAGAAGCGGATTCAGCCATACTGTGCTGGTAGCCTGCAAGCAATCCAAGAATTACAATTAGTCCGGTTAGTACAATAATTTTACTTTTCATAAGCCTTCTTCCTTAAAATTCTTTAGAATAGCGTTCCCATAGAAAAACTGAAAGGTCGTGTCTTGTCTTCGTCTTCACGCATAATCGGGAAACCAAGTTCAAACCTTATAGGCGCCGGGCCAAGCAATTGCGGCAGTTCAAGCTGTAGGCCGACACCTGCGGCAAGCCGCAAACCGCCCGTATCCACAGCTCCGCCGTCAACAAACACAAGTCCGGCGAGATTTTCCGGCGGCAGCGGTGTAATCAGTTCTGTTCCACCTGTTACCATCCAGTCGCTTCCTATCGGGTCATTAGCAGGGCCGCTTCTTGGGCTTACTCCTCGGAACGCGAAGCCGCGAATGCTGCCTTGTCCGCCGGCATAGAACCTCTCGAACGGTGGAGCGTTGCCTACTATTGTCGAACCGGAAATGCGCCCGGCCAGCACGGTTCTGCGTCCGCCGAGGTCTTCATAAACAGGCCAGTAGTGACGGTAACTGCCTTCTAAAATCCCAAAAGAAAAGTCGCCAAAAACCTGCTCATAACTTGTACGAATGCGGCGGCCTTCGGTAGGAGAAATATCAAAATCGGTGGTATCCCAACCAATACCGTATTTAATGCCCGCTATGGTATGCTCACCGGCTACATCAAAAATCTCCGGCGGAGCCTGCGGTTCAATGTCCTTAATATCTACCTCTTCGATCCTGAAACCAATGTTACGGCGAAGAGCGGTCTCATAGCGTTTTTCCAAGCCTAACCGCCCGCTAAGGCGTGCCTCATCGTGGCTTTCACGCCAACGGCGATAACTTGCCCCGTCAACACTAAACGAAATCGGCCTGTCAAGCAGATAAGGCTCCGTAAAACTAACCGAATATTCGCTGAATCTTGTACCGGGCATCAGGGATATTCGCAAATTCTGACCTGCGCCTTTGAACGCCTGCCCGGTGATAAACTGCCTGAAACTGGTAGGCCAATCCGTAATATCAAAATTACGCTGCTCAAACATTACCTGTCCTATCACGCCGGTGTCACTGGCAATGCCGGCGCCGAGCATGACCATACCCGTCTGACCTTCTACAACCCGAACATCCGCATCCCTGAGCTCTTCTTCGTCCGTTTCAAGAGGGGTTATCGTAGCCGACTCCATCATTGCCTGACGCTGGATAAGCCTTTCAAGATATCCTGAGCCGTCTCCGCGGGCGGCATCGGCATCATACCACTGGCCCGGGAAAAAGCTCTTTTCATTCAATATCCGCCGCACGACCTTATCCTGCGTCTGCTCGTTGCCGCTGATATTTATCTGTCCTATACGAAAACGCCGGCCTTCCTGTATGCTATAAGTTACATCTACAATCTCATCCGTAACAAAAACGCGGCGTTGATCAATCTCTGCATCTACAAAGCCCTTCTCAAGATATGCCGAGCGTACAGCACGCAAATCACGAGTTGCCCGCATACTGGTAAATATATCCCCTTGGCCAAGTTGTGTTTTATCCTGAAGCTGCTCGTCGGTGAAAAACTCGTTACCCGTAATCGAAATCTCGCCTACCGTGTAAACACGGCCTTCTTCAATTGTATAGGTCAGATAAACCCTCTTTCGGTCCTCGCTGAACTGCTTTTGAGCTTCAACATAAGTATTCAAATGCCCGGCTTTTTCATATGCCTCCTGAAGTCGCACAATGTCATCCTCTAATTTTGCTTCGACAAAATACCGGGGAAATAAGAACCACCGCCGCTTTCGGGTGTCTCGCAGCGCCGTGCGAAGCCTGCGGTCAGATATTTGCTCGTTACCTTCGAATTTTACATCGGCAATTCTAACGCGAGTACCTTCATCTATATCAAAAAATATAACACCGTCTTCCAATTTATCTCTGTCCAGATCTATATCGATAAAAGCATAGCCTTTTTCTCGATAAAAATCCTCGAGTGTTCGTCTTGCTGCTTCAGCATCTACAGGCTCCAAAAAATCACCCGGCTCAAAAGGCAATTCTCGCAAAAGACGTCCAGATCGAAATGACTGATCACCCTCGAAAGCGATTGAATGAATCTGCAGGCGTTCACCTACTACAAAAATAAGCACGAGTTGGCCGTTAACTTCCTCGAAGCTATAATAAGCCCAGTCAACGCCCTTAAGACGGGCAATCCTATCGGCATCTTCGCCAGCAACCTCCGGATCAAAAGTCTGGCCGGCTCTGCTGCGGACGCGTGCAAGTATCTGAGCATCGCTCAGGCGACGATTGCTCCGTACCTCCACACGCTCTATCACAGATGAAGCGTCTGGTTCATCCTGCCCCAAGGCATCCGTTGTTGAAAACGCCGCAATCCAGGCAATTATGAAAACACCTGCAAAAAGCCACACCTTTGTTTTCACTGCACTACCGCCGGCTTTAATATACATACATCCAATCCTTAATAAACCGCATGCTCTTCCATGAACCTACTCGGGCTAAATCGGCCCTTCAACAAAACTGGCATTCTCAAAACGCGTCAAAGTATCCCTGAATATCAATTTAACAGTGCCTGTAGGCCCATTTCGCTGTTTGGCAATTATAATCTCAGCAGTATTATCTTCAAAGTCATCAATTTCATCATCCTGGTCAATATCTTTTTTGTGTCGATAATACGCCTCTCGGTGAAGCAGAGCTACGACATCGGCATCCTGCTCGATACTACCGCTTTCTCGCAAATCGCTCATCCTCGGGCGATGGTCTTCACGACCCTCAGGAGAGCGGTTAAGCTGGCTGAGAACAACTACCGGTATATTCAACTCACGAGCCAAAGCTTTCAAATACCGGCTTATCTCGGTAATTTCCTGCTGGCGGGATTCGATTCGCTTGCCGCCGCCACTCATGAGCTGCAAATAATCCAGAAAGATGCATTGAATATCGTACTGACTCTTCAGGCGTCTGGCCTTGGCACGAAGTTCCAGCGGCGTCAGAGCAGAAGTGTCATCAATGTATATCGGAGCCTGGGAAAGCTCGCCGCAAGCAGCGACCAGCTTTTGATAATGCTCCGTACTGAGAATACCCTTGCGAACGAGGTCTGATTCGACCGCGCTTCGGCTACACAGAAATCGCTCTGCAAGCTGCTGCCGGCCCATTTCCATAGAAAAAATCGCGGTCGGAACCTTATTCTCAACACTTACATGTTCGGCGACATTCAGTGCAAATGCCGTTTTACCCATACTCGGTCTGCCTGCGACTATTATCATCTCGCCTTTCTGGAGCCCGCAGGTCATCTCGTTGAGCTTAAAAAACCCCGTATCCAGCCCTGTAACATGCGTCCCGTCGCGCTTTTCTATCAGTTCATAGGTCTGCACGACAAGGTCTTTTAATGGGGAAGCGGCGCCGCTTATTTTCTTATTGGTTACAGAAAATATCTTACGCTCGGCGTCATCAAGCTTGCCGGCGGTATCACCGCTTTCGTCATAGGCTTCATCGAGCACCTCGCCGGCAACTGAAATCAGTTCCCGAAGCAGGTGCTTGTCTTTAACGATGCCGGCGTAATACATCACATTGGCCGACGAAGGCACCGAATCCATTATATCCGCCAGATATTCGACACCCCCTATCTCTGTGAGTTTACCGACCCGCTCAAGCTCGTCGCGCAAAAGCACCCCGTCGATGCCCTCGCCTTTGTTTTTTTCATAAAGTCTTATGAGGGCGTCATATATAATCTGGTGCTCTATACGGTAAAAAGCATCACAGCTAATGTGCTCTATAACATCGCCGATACAATTAGGATCGATAATCATAGAACCCAGAACCGCCGCCTCGGCGGCAAGGGATTCCGGCATACTGCGTGCTCCAAGATTGCTTGAGCCGGTATCGACGACGCTGTTTGGTGGCTTTTTGTCCTTTTTTACCGCCTGATCCATCCCGAATATACCATCCTGGCCAAAAAACTATTATTGCAAATAAAATAATTGAAACGCAGAAGATTATAACGCAAGAAGCCTGAACCTACAAAAAAAAACGGCTGCCATAAGCAACCGTTATGCATAATAATTCAACTTTCTGAAAAATCAACCATATAACCGCCAAATCGGCGTATATCAAGCTTCCTTTTCCTGTTGCTGCTGAGGCTGGTCAGTCTGCTCGGATTCTTCAGGGGTTTCGGCTTCTTCCTCGCCGACAAGCTCCATTTCCACAGCACTTTGCTGCTCTTCGACCTTTTTAGCGCGAAGCTCTTCTTTGAGTTCTTCTTCGGTTTTCCCCTCGGCTTCTTCGGCGTCCACGACCAGCACATTGACCGAAGCAGTTATCTCGGCGGCAAACTTGACCTTAATGTCCGAATAGTAGCCGACTTCTTTTAGGTGATGGCCAAGCTTAACCATATCATCTTCGACATCTTCAAAGCCCTGGCTCCGCAGGTTATCAGCAATATCTCGCTCAGCCACTGAACCAAATAAATGCCCCTGGGGATTGGCCTTTGCTTTTATGATAACGTCGGCGCCCTCGATTTTCTCAGCGACACCCTCAAGGCGTTCGAACTCTTCCATTCGCTGCTTTGCGCGCCTTTGTTTTTCTTCAGCCAACATTCGAATATTGTTTTCGCTCGGCACTATCGCCAAGCCCTGTGGCAGTAGATAGTTTCGGGCATAGCCGTCTTTTACTTCAATGACATCCCCGAAATAACCAATATCTCTTACATCGTCCTGGAGTAAAACTTTCATCTGTATTTCTCCGTCTATATATGCTTTTATTCTCTGAAAATCGTTTTAGATTGTATAAGGCAACAGCCCCATATATCTTGCACGCTTAAGGGCGTGCTTGACCTTGCGCTGGCAGCCGGCACAATTACCGCTGCGTTTTCGCGAATATATCTTTCCGCGATTTGTAAGCAGCTTGCTCATTGTCTCAAGGTCTTTGTAATCAACATATTTTTGCCCGCGCCTGCAAAAACGGCATTGCGTACGCTCACGCGGCCCTGGAATCGCTGTTTTTCGTCTGTTATCAAATCTTGCCATACTTTAAACCCCTGTCTGGTCCTTTCTTTTTTCTATTCTTATCTTCGGAAGCTGCCCGGAATATGAGCAGTTATTCTAAAACGGTATATCATCAATAGTATCAGGCTCACTGCCGCCGCCCTGGTTGCCCCCGCCGCGTGCATAGCCGCCGCCACCGCCACCTGAGTTCTGGCCGCCGCTGCCGAGAAACTGAAACCTCTCCACGGTTACGCGATGTTTGCTGCGTTTACTTCCATCCTGAGCAGTCCATGTATCCAAATCAAGCCTACCCTCAACAAATATAGGACTGCCCTTGGACATATATTTATTCAGCGTCTCGGCTTGTTTGCCAAAGGCTCGACAGTCAACAAAACATGTGGATTCTTGCTTTTGACCATCCTGACCGGTCCAAACTCGGTTTATCGCCAAACCGAATTCAGCCACAGGCGTCTGGCTGGGCAGATAGCTAAGCTCGGGATCGCGAGTAAGATTGCCCATCAGAATCACTTTATTATAATTCGCCATATCAGCACCTCTCGTGACGGCATATCAGGCTCTGCCGCAAAAATTACAACTGTTCCTCACCTTCACCTTCGGGCGCTTCATCCGAGGCATCCTTGACCTCATCATCTGAGGAATCTTCGTTCTCTTGTTCGGCCGACTCTTCATCCGAAGCCTCGGCAACACCGGCATTCTCTTGTTCTTCAGCCTGACGCTGCTGAGCCTGCTCAAGAGCTTTCTGCTGGCGCATAACCGGAGTGTCAGCCTCGATTATTTCCTGAGGAATAGGCTCGGCTGAAAGTATCATAGCCCGCATGATCCTTTCGTTAAGCTTAATGTCGCGATTAATCTCAGCTATCGAAGGACCTTCAACATTGAAATAGCAAAGGATGTAACATCCGCGATCCTTTTTATCAATCTCATAGGCCAGCTTGCGATCATCCCATTTTTGCAGCGAAACTACCTCAGCGCTGGAACGCTCAAGGATATTTCTGATCTCACTTAGAACACCTTCCCAGTCCGACGCCGCGTCATTGGCGTCAACAAGGAACATACCTTCATATAATTTCTTTTCTGCTGTTTTCAAGCTGATTACCTCCTGATAATCCAAATTTCAAAGATTTACTAATCAACAATACATACTTTCTTTAATCCGCATCCGCTCCCTGGCGGACATTAAATTCATTCATTGCCTTTTCGATGCCTCCCTCGATCCATCGCAGGGCAGCCTCACGAGCTTTGATAATACCTTCATCCAAAAGCTTACGCTCATGCCTGTCAGGACGCCCAAGTACATAATCGCGTCCCGGAATCGGCCCGCTGGAGCCTATTCCCACGCGGAGCCGGGCAAAACTGTCTGTGCCGAGTCTGGCGATTATATCCGCCAGGCCGTTATGCCCGCCGGCAGAGCCTTTTGGTCGCAAGCGTATAACACCAGGGTCCAACGCCATATCATCGGTAACCACCAAAACATCCTCAAGAGGCAGCTTATAAAAACCAACCGCTGTGGCTACCGCCTGACCGCTGCGATTCATATATTCCTGCGGCATCAACAATATTAACTTTTTGTCGTCGTAAAAGTCCTGGCCGAAGAACGCGCCGAACTTCTTTTTTCCCGTATCTATTCCAAGCAGCCGGGCAACCGCCTCTACTACATTAAAACCGACATTGTGTCGAGTTTCGGCATACTGCGAACCCGGATTACCAAGCCCGACTACCAACCGAATATCACTCATAACTGGGCACCGCCGATTCAATCCGCGAAAAATAAACTACTCGCCGCCTTTTTCCTGTTCACCTTCATCTTCTTGGTCCTCTTTCTCTCGACCAATCACCTCAGGTGCGGACGGCTCTTCTTCGCCTTCGAGGGCTTCAGCTTCTTCAGGCTCTTCCACTTCAACGGTGCGACAGATAACAATAAGCGTATCTTCATCACTGGCCAGATCAATGCCCTCGGGCAACTTGACATCTCGAGCGTAAAGTGCATCGCCGATTTCCATATCATCTACACTGACCTCGATCGTCTCGGGAATATCGCTGACGCGGCACTCAACCTCGAGCCCGTCGGCGTGTTCTTCCAGAATGCCGCCTTCCTGGGCGCCTTTGGGTTCACCCTTGAGATCCAGAGCCACAGAAACAGTAACTCGCTCGGTTATATTCACACGGATCATATCAGCATGAATAATATCCCTGCCAAGATAGTCGTATTGAATATCCTTAATCATCGTAGTCTCATTCTTGCCGTCCACTTCGAGTTCCATCAGACGATGGCCATGGTGAACACCTTCGACAAAATCGTGCATGTCAACCGCCAGCGGAAATGTTTGCTGCTTATGGCCGTAAAGCACTATGGGCAGTTTACCCTGGCTGCGAAGCCGCTGCGATACCTTTGTGCCTGAGTTTTCTCGTTTTTCGGCTTTCAGTTTCAAAGTATCTTCCATATTTTCTGTTCCTCGCTATATCTTGCGTTAATAATCCTGCTTGGGCCTGCGTCAATCGTTGAACAATGCGCTGACCGATTCATTCCTGTGAATTCTTTTTATAGTTTCCCCAAGCATCGGGGCAACAGTTAACACCTTAATTTTTTTCATCTGCTGGGCCTGGCCGTTCAGGACGATGGTGTTTGTAACAACCACCTCGTCTATGGGAGCATTGCTGAGCCGCTCAACAGCAGGGCCTGCAAAAACGCCGTGAGTGCCGCCGGCATAAATCCGCTCTGCGCCTCTGTCTTTCAGTATTTGAGCTGCACTGCACATCGTTCCGGCCGTGGCAATAATATCATCGACCATCAGAACATTTTTACCGTCAACATCACCGATAATCTCCTCTGCGGTCACATCACGGCCGCTGACTCTGCGCTTGTGCACTATCGCCAGAGCCGCCCCAAGATGCGAGGCATAGTAAGAAGCCATTTTAATGTTTCCGACATCCGGCGAAACAACTACCAGATTACTGAGTCTTTTATCTCGAAAATACCTGCTTAGGACTATCTCGCCGGTCAGATGATCGACCGGAATGTCGAAAAATCCCTGTAACTGCTGGGCGTGCAAATCAATCGCGACGACCCTGTCGGCCCCTGCCGTGGATATAATATTGGCCATGAGCTTAGCGGTAATAGGCACACGGCCTTCATCCTTACGATCCTGACGGGCATAGCCGAAATAAGGTATAACCGCGGTTATGCGTCTTGCGCTTGCCCGACGCAGGCAGTCGATATATATAAGCAGTTCGACAATATGCTCGTCAACCGGAGCATTCGTTGACTGTATGACAAAACAGTCTCTGCCTCGAACATCGTCCTCGAGCTTTATAAACTTCTCGCCATCTGGAAATCTATCCAGTTTTGCACCGCCAAGCGGAATGCCGAGATATTTACAGACCTCGTCAGCCAAAGTCACATTAGAGCTGCCGCTGAAAACCTTAAGATTATCATTAAGGAACATAGCTTCTACCCTTCCTTTGACTCCTCGGCCACATCAAATTTTACGCTCATAACAGGTCTGGTTATTGTCCCGTCTTTCAGTTCCGTGCCGCCCTCGATATAAGCGAAAGGCCCGATACGGCAATGGCTGCCTATTCTGGCCGAGCCATGAATATAAGTAAAAGGCTCAACCGTGGTATCCTGACCTATCTGCGCCCGCGAATCTATCCATGTGTTTACAGGGTCAACAATCGTAACGCCGTTTTCCATCAAACGGTTCTGAACGCGACTTTGCATCACCTTACCGACGGCGCTAAGCTGAGACCTGCTGTTTACGCTCATCGCCTCTTCCGGCCTGACCGCCGTAACTGCCACAACTTTGTTGCCGCTGGAAATCAATATCGACAGAGCATCGGTAAGATAATACTCACCCTTGATATTATCCGGCTTAATCTGCTTAAGAGCCTCGAGCAGCTTTTGATTGTCAAAGCAATAGTAGCTGGGATTGACCTCTTTTATCTGTTTCTGCTTTTCGTCGCAGTCGCTGTGTTCGACTATCCCCTCAATATTGCCGTAATCATCTCGAACTATGCGTCCGTAGCCGGTCGGATCATCCAGTAAAGCAGTGGCCAGCGTAACCGCTGATTTTTCTTTTTCATGCTTGTCCACCAGCACTTTCAGCGTTTGGCCCTGTATCAAAGGCCCGTCGCCACAGAGGATCAGAGTATCACCCTCAAAATTCTGCAGGTAATCGGTGCAGCACATAACAGCGTGCGCAGTGCCTTTTTGCTCTTCCTGACGAACCCATACGACATCATCAGCGTCTGCAAAGTTTTGCTGAACCTGCTCTGCGCCAAAGCCCACCACTACATATATCTTGGTTACGCCTGCCTGGCGACAGGCTTCCAGCACATAATCAAGCATAGCACGCCCGCAAACCTCATGCAGAACCTTCGGCATCTGGGTGTTCATCCTGCTGCTTACACCGGCAGCTAATATTATAGCGGCTTTTTCCATACTTTCTTTTCGATTACTGACTTACAACTTATCCAAACACTTCGGTTTCGGTACATCTACCCGGCCAGGACTCGAACCTGGAATAGAGGCACCAAAAGCCCCTGTGTTGCCAATTACACCACCGGGTAACAGCAGTCCGTTTGAGATTAATATAAAATCCAAAAATTGCAACTTATATTGCTCACGGAGACCGTCCGGACCGGCCTGACCTGACCCTATCCGAGGCTTGAGCCGACCATGCCGTGATAACTGCCGGCCCCGTAACGGGCCAAAGCCCGCATAACTACCCCTTGGGATAGAGCAATTGCTCCAATATACAAACAAATTCCGCCAGTTCAAGAATAAATTTAAAAAGTTTATTATTGTGGAAAGCCCGGGAACGACACGGGGAAGCCTGGTCACCGTAGATTCCTATTGTGTTCTTTATAATGCTTTTTTTAATTCTTATAGGTTTTTCTGGAAAGCCATGGTGACCAGAGGCTAAAATGGCTGTTTTTAGCTCAATATCGCCGAAGTTGCTACTGCAGCACTTTATCGTCAGGAGTGACAAAGACGCGCTCGCCGAGATGGTGAAGTGTTTTCCCGGCTGATTTCTCAACGAGAAGTCGCTGGTCAAAAGCCTCACTGTTGACCGCCGCTGCAACGGCCTGACCCACGATAATATCTGTTTTATCAGTGTCGAAATTTTTATTTAATTGACACTCAATATAACCCACACAGCCGGCAGGAATATGCGCATCAACTTTCTGCCCAACTATATGATTGATATCAAAATGTGCGAATTTGTCACATTCGCTGCCAGAAACCGAACCGGTCTGACGCAGCATCTCAGCCTGTTCAGCGTGGGGAACGGCTATTATAAACTCTTTCGCGGCAAAAACATTGCTGTAGCTTTTGTGCCTTTTACCGACTACTACAAGCAACTGAGGCGGGGATTTCTGCACAGGACAGCACCAAGCAATGGGAGCGAGATTATAACTTCCTTCAGGATTTTTTGTGCAAAGCAATACAACCGGCCCGTGGTTGATGATTCTGTGAGCGGATTCGAGCGGCAATTCGACATAGGCTGTCATTTTCGTTCTCCTTTTCACAAATTCAGTCTGACACAAGATAACCCCTAAGCTCGCTTTTATTGATTGATTGAAGGATTTAACTCTAAGCGGGCGATGGGAATCGAAC
>Ga0207421_10002995_pt1 | contig 20540 bp, 18 predicted proteins | sample SodLakKL_010_SED_4_FD_187542 | JGI IMG/M metagenome (GOLD analysis project Ga0207421, IMG submission 187542) | Alkaline sediment microbial communities from Lake Tanatar, Kulunda Steppe, Russia - 8KL_010_SED (SPAdes) (version 2) | ecosystem: Environmental > Aquatic > Non-marine Saline and... | reverse complement strand
TCTTTAAGTGGCCAGGCTAATTCAACCCTGAAAGCACCGGTTCCGATCCCGGCTCCCGCATCGTGCTGAAGACCGGCAAATGAGAACTCACTCAAACCGCTAAAAGGATTTGACCCATTCACCATATCGGGGATCTGTCGTGTCCAGCCGGAATCCAGAAAGAGAAGAATATGGAGATTATAATCTCTGATCCATTCGCCGGCACGGGAAGAGGGCCGCCCAAATTGAACCTCAAGATTACTGCTTACCATTTGGTTACCCTGGAAATATTTATGGGGGGAACCGCGCAGAGTTCCTATCCCACCCAGATAAAAGTCTTTAAAATCGGGGGCGTTTCCTGTAATTCCGCCTGCATTTAATCTCCATCGAAGTACAGAACCGGGCTCAAAGTTGTAATAGAGTTTGAGCGTAGTCCAATACTTATTATATCGGTAATCTTCATCACTGCCACGATTGTCTGCTAACTCTGCACCTATTGTAGTTGAAACCGTAAACCGATCGTTAAGCAGTACATTTCGGGGATTGAAAGATAATGATATTCCGTATCTGTCCAGATCAATCTCATCAGAAAACTGATCGATTGGAGGATTTGGCCGGTAAACACTTCCGCGTCCAAATAGAGAGTAACTGGTATTTTGGCTCACAGAACTAAATGTATCCCTGTTGAATGAAAACGCAGCCTCAATCCATCGTTGTGTTCTGTATACTGCATAGAGGCCGTACCCTTCCATATGGTGATAGTCAAGGAAATCGTAGGAGGCTAAAAATGATGTAATCGACGTTTCCGTCAGACCAACCCTGTAGTGATCTTCAGTAGATGTTGCCCGGTGAAATTCGCCGCCAATCATCAATCGTTTGCGCTCTCCAATCAACTTCTCCAGGCCAACTGCATATTCCCACTCTTTTGAAGCCGTACCGTAACCGATAAAGCCGTGAGGCTGAATTTGCGGAATGTTGAACAGATTACCGTATCTATGCCACTGCATACGCTCTTTTTTCACTCCAAGAAACAGGCCATTTACGCGATTGAAATGGATCATGGGCAGGTTTGGATACTGGCTGTAGAGAGCATTGCTATAGTAAGGACCCGCTTCAAGATTACCTCCCAGGTCTATCCCTGTAACGCTCAATCTTTTTAATGCTTTTTCGGCGTTCTCAACTTCTGTCTCACCCTCATCTCCATCCTCACTTCCAACACCAAAAAAATCGTCCAAAGGCCTGGTAAATATCGGATCGCGTTTAAAAGGGTCGTCATCCGTTTGCTGTCCATATAGAGCCACCGGTAGAAGAAAAATAAATAATAGGGGGAATATCTTTAGTGCCATAGAGCTCAATACGATAATATATTAGAGTAGTTTCAATTTTCCGGAACTTTTAAAACCATTAGTGTAATATCGTCCTGCGGACTGCTGCCGGCCGCCCAGGATTCTGATAATTGCTTAAGGTGATTAATAATGTCGTTGGACGAATATCCTGCTGAATCAAGAAGTATATTTTTAATTTTTTCATAGCCAAGCATTTCACGCTTCTCATTAAAAAGCTCAGTGAGCCCGTCGCTCATTAAGAGTACGACATCACCACTTTTTAGTTTCAAGTTGGAAGACTTGTATGGATAATTCGTTTTACTTCCCAGGGGCAGGCCTTTAAGAATTATCTGATTTACACAATTCTCCTCATTTGAGTAGTGAAGAGCCGGGGGCATGCCTGCAATTGAGATTTTAAGATCGCCTTTTCTATAATGTGCAAGAATAAAGCCCATGTACATCATCCGCATATTCATATTCCTGAGACCTGATGATATTTTCCTTAGGATGGCCAGACTCTCCTCTTCATGAACTAGCGTATGGAAGTAGCTTTTAGCGGCGGCTACCATAATGCCTGCTTTCATACCATGCCCGGTAACATCTCCCAGCGCCAACACAATTGAATTGTCAGGGCCAATACTGTAATCGTAATAGTCTCCCCCCACTTCAGTTGCCGTTTGCATGTACACAGCGATATCCAGGTTTGATAGTACCGGCATTTTCCTGGGCAGCATAGACAGCTGCAGAGCCCTGGCCTCTTCAAGTTCAGAGGTTTTTCGTTTATTCTCTGCTTCAAGTAAACGTGTCTCAATCTCTCGCTCCTTATTAATTTTCTCTTGCTCCAGTGCCATTTTTGAAAGCTCGCTTATCTCATGAATTTTAAGCTCTAAATTCTTTTGAGTTGAGGCAAAGTCTCTGGACAAAAATATCGACATCGAGAGTATCAGTGCGCCCGATCCAAGCATATTTATAGATTGTGCACTTCCATTTAAAAACCCAAAGTTGATCATAATGCTTATTACCAATCCCAAAACGAACACGAAAACACCAAAGCCAATAATCCCCACACCACTTCGTCTGTGATGGAACATCAGGTATAACGACCTCAAAATTTCTACCACAAAAACTAAAACAGCCAGCTCTCTCAGCCACATAAGCTCATACGGGTAGAGCCAGATCAAAAGAGCTACCATGAAGCCTGCAATTAAAAGTGCATTTGCAAAAAATGGTGTAAGCTCTTTATCAATACTATGGGTAAACCGGGTGGCAAAAGCCAATACCAAAACTTCTGAAACCAACATGAAACGCATAAAGTAGATGGTTTCGAAGGTATAGTTTGCAAGTTCAATTCTGTAGAAAAGGTATGCGATAAGCACCAGTCCGCCGGCGAAAAGTGAGAAGTATAAGTTTCGTATCTCTTTTGGATAAAACAGAAAAAGGAGCAGGTGAATGAGAGAGAACGTAAGCAACACACCGATGTAGAACATATTTGTACCGGTCCAGGCAGCAATAAACGAGAATCTCTCATTTTGATGAGTATCCCAGTCGCCCAACAGAAACCGGAACCCATTATTGCCAAGCAGCCTGCCGCTTTCAGAGTAGTTCGGGTTTATAAAGCGAACTGCCAGGGTGTGAACCTCACGGTTTGGAAAAACAATAACAATCGGTTGATTTCTGCTGTAGGTTTCCACCCGTTCGGGTTGAGTAGAAAATTCTCCGAGTTCGTGAATCTTTTCACCATTCAGGTAGATCTCTGAGGCGCCCAGGTGCCTGTCAACCAACAGTGCTATCGGTTTGCCAATTAACCGGGGATCTACCTGAAGCTGTTTCCGAAACCAGCCTAAGCCCGACCAATCAACAAATGCAAGGTCAGCTTGCGTTAGGTTTGTACTTACAAACTCCCAGTCAGAGTCATCCAGGCCCGGGTCTGCCCATTCCGGATCATCACCCGACCGAAACCGCCATTGGTCGCGTATATAAAATATTTTTTCTTCATCTGTTAAACTTTCAGGCGTGATAACTTCGATATCCGTCTCTGCGAATTGAAAAAAAGATGGGGATTCAATGGATTGAATCGGCTCCGAAAAGCCTGGAATGGTATCCTGTTGAAATGATTCACCACCCAACCAGGCCAGTGCCAATAAAAAGGTATATAAAATCACGTTTTCAATTCCTTTCTTTTACCCTGATTCGTCCTGAAACTGTTGAGAGGTTTATCGGTACACCTCCTTCCCTCACGTTCACTTTGGCACCACGACTGGTAATTCGCTCGGTAGTATGTTGCCGGTTAAGGCTCTCAAAATCATATCGAAGTGCGTTGGCATCGATGGTGAACCCCCCTGCAGATGGCAGTTCCAGATCGATATTACCGCTAACCGATTCAATGTAAACGCCTTTTGACACATCTTGCAAAGTAGAAACAACATCACCGCTTGTTGTGGCAACAATCAACGTTCCTTTTATTTTATCGGCAAGAACATGACCCGATACGGTTCTAAATCGAATTTCACCCGTACTGTTTGATGATCGAATATCACCATTTACCGTTTTGGCATAAACATTCCCCTTTATGTTGTTCAGTTCAACATCACCTGAAGTACTGGCAATACGTATTTCACCTTCTGAATTTCTGACCCTCAATAAACCGCTATGGTTTTGAATAAAGTGCTGCCCCTCTACACCATCAAGCGAAATATCTCCTTTCATGGTCCTCAGATTCATAGACCCTTTATCCGGTACCTGAATCACAAATGAGAATTGTATGTCATCACCGGCCCTGGAGCGCGAACTCGCTCTTCTGTCCTCAACAGAGGCCACTATGCTATTGCCACGCTGTTGCAAGATAATCCGATAGTTGTCAAGACTCCTGGTGCCCGACCAGAGTGAAAACTCCCTTTTTACATATAAATCGACCTGAACACCGCTGATTGACGGATTGTAAATGACTTCAATATTTCCGTTTGCAGTAAATACTGAAAGGCTTGGCGCGCTATCAACCCGGAAGAACCTGGACTCTAAGGGTTCACTTTGAAATTCAGCCCAGTGTTGATTTGCAGCAGACGCACTTTTTGGTTGGGCTAACAGAGTAGAGCCTGTCACTGATATTAGCAGTGCACAGAAAATGAATCTGTAATTTAAACTGAATAGAAAATCAGATAATGGGTTATTTTTCATTTAGATCGCATAAATGATTAATTGGGGGATAAGGCCCTCGAGCATAATCAGTCTACGCTAAATAATAAAAGAGGTTGCATTTACTTCAGATTTTTGAAAACGCCGATCAGAAATTCAATATGGTCAGAGAGATCTTTCCCGATCAATTCTGCACCTTTCATGATATCCTCCCGGGGCACATTTTCAGCAAATCGCTTATCCTTGAGCTTCTTTCGGACAGATTTCACTTTCATGTCCTTAAACCCATTAGGACGCATCAGGGCAACGGCGTTCATGAACCCGGCTATTTCATCACAGGCAAACAGGTATCGTTCAATCTCTGTTTCGGGCTCTTTTCCGGTCCGTTCCGGTGCATGTGATTTGACGGCATCAAGGATCTCCTGGCTATAACCCAGCGGTGGCAAGATCTCTTCTACTGCTTTTCGGGGGTGTTCGTCAGGAAAGCTTTCCCAATCGAGATCGTGCAGTAGCCCTGCAGTCCACCAGCTATCAATGGTTTCGCCAGATTTATTCAGATCCACCGCACTGGCCTCCATCGCCATGGCAACCATCTCACAGTGTTGACGAAGGCTTTCTGATTGAATCCATTTATGGAGCAGATCTCGGGAATTTTCTCGGTCAGGGTTCATAAATTCAGGTCGTTTATGATTTCTTTTGCCACTTTTCTATTGTACTCAAACGCAAAGTTTCTGTAATTAATCATATCAACAATTGTACCGATAAAGCAGAGGCCGGCTGTTAATAAATAGAGGATTCCCATACCGATATGGCCTACAAAAAAACGATGAATCCCGGCTACACCGAACAGTCCGATCAAAGCAAGTATTAACAATAGAATTGGGTCTTTACGCCTTGCCCTGTACATCTTTGCAAAAATCTTTACACTCTCTTCAGGCAGTTCCTCAATGAGTCTTCTCACGTACTGTGCTTCATCTCCTTCAAGTTCGGGCAGGTATTCAAATATCTTCATTGCTCATTTCCTCAGTTTTGGAAAATTGTAGGTTTCTTTTAAAAATGGAACCAATGCGGGTTAACATAATTAAAATCGCCGGTAATCCCGCGGGGTGTGCCTGAAACGATTCTGAAATCTTTCCTCTGAATGAAAAGGCCATCGATTTTCCTAAACCATCACCCGGACAATTTTCAAAACCCAACAGATCAAGAGGACAAATCGAGTTAGCCGTTGATTCCGGATTTAACATTGCCATGGTAACCAGTGCTATTGAGAGCGCCAGCCATTCAAAATGTAAATAAAATGGTTTTTTGAGCCTTGGAATTAAATTCATCCTAAATTGATTTTCAATCGTTAATTTAGTGCTGAAAATTCTAACAGATACTGTCGATACATGAAAACAACATTTAAGTCAATTAGCAAATATTTGCTCTTTTTCATACTCCTAAATATTACAACCTTTCCACTATACGCACAGGTCGTTGTAGAAGATTCATTAAGAGTGCAGCTGGATGAAATTCGGGTTGAAGCTGCCCATTCATCTATCACCATAGGCGAAGCACCACTTTCGCTAAGTTACCTGGTGCGCGGCAATGCTGATTTGGCTGCTCGTCCGGCCGCTACCATGGATGAACTCACATTTTCCTTGCCGGGTGTTTTTATTAGTAACCGCGAGAACTATGCCCTGGGAGAGCGCATGACCATCCGTGGATTGGGCTGGCGATCACAGTTTGGTGTCCGCGGAGTTCATGTTGTTTTAGACGATATCCCGCTTACCGTGGCTGATGGTCAAACCATTATGAATATGATTGATCCTGCAACGGTTCAAAGAATTGAGCTTCTGCGTGGCCCGTCGGCTACGTTTTGGGGCAATTCAAGCGGAGGGGTTCTGTATATGTCAACCAAACCGGCTCCTGACGCCCCCATGATTCAGTACCGGGGATATGGTGGATCCTATAGTACCATAAAACAGGAGATCAGGTTAAACAGCAGAATTGGGGATACCCGTATTTACGGTTATGCCACATATTTCGATACGGAAGGGTTCCGGGATCACAGTGCAGCAAGATTATTCAGAGGCAGTATTGGCGGTGAAAGGTCTGTTTCTGATAACGGATATGTCACCTTCAGGGCCACATATGCAGGGATGCCGAAAGCAGAACATCCGGGTTCGCTCACCGGGGAGCTCGCAAAAGAGAGCCCGTCACAAGCCAGAGATCTATTTGTAAATACAGCGACAGGGAAACAGTTCCACCAGGCTATGCTATCCGCTTCCTATATTCACGACTTTGAAACCGGCATCCTCAATGTGACCACACACGGCACCTACAGGGATTTAGATAACCCGGTACTGTTCAGATACGTAGGGCTGGAGCGATTGGCCGGTGGAGCCAGGTCTACATACGAATTTCAGAATTTACCGTTCGACCTAAATATTGGCGGTGAACTAAAATACCAGCGTGACGATCGTTTTGTAACCGATAACGAAAGCGGCAGCAGGGGCAGCGATATTCAAACCGACCAGCTGGAAACGGTTTCCAACCAGGCACTGTTTGCACGTATTAATGTTCCTTTAAATGACAGATTCTCCATAAATACCGGGGTAAGGGGCGACAGAATTACATTTAAAAGTGAAGACTTTTTAGAAACTGAGCTGGAAGGTTCACGTAACTTTTTCTCAATTAACCCCAGTGCAGGATTTGTCTATAAGTTAAGCAGTGCCCGATTTTTTGGAAATTTCAGCACATCATTCGAATCTCCGACAACCACGGAGCTTGTAAACAGGCCAGAAGACAGAAGTGGGTTTAATCAGAACCTGGACCCTGAAAAAACGGTCAGTTTCGAAACCGGTATACGCGGAGAAGCAGCACCGATTCGCACCAATTACGACATTGCGTTATTTGTAATGCAGGTGGATGATATCATCATTCCTTTTGAACTGGATGAATTTCCGGGTGTCTCATTCTTTCGAAACCAGGGCAAAACCATTCACTACGGACTGGAAACGAGTTTAGCTTTCTTTCTGAACAACGACCTTGATTTACGCCTTATGTTAAATTTACTGCGAGCTGAGTTCAATGGCGGCGAGTATGATGGAAACGCAATTCCCGGTGTAGCTCCATTCCGCTTTGGCGGGCTGCTCACTTACACTCCCGGCAATCACAGCATAAGCGTTGACAATGAATGGGTAGGGCGGTATCAGGCCAATAGTGAAAACACAGAGTCAAACAGCCCATATTCACTTGTAAACATCAGGTGGAGCGTGGAACTTAACGGTCTGTTTGATAATGTCTCAATCAGGCCCTTTATCTCTGTTCAGAATCTGCTCAATACCCGCTATAATACATCCCTGGCCGTAAATGCAATTGGAAACAGATTTTACGAGCCGGGTACAGATCGAAATTTCAGGGCAGGCATTCAGATTAACCTCTTTTAAAAGCCTGAATATCAATAAGTAATTTCTAACTTAATCGGTCTAGTATTAAAGCATTCTCAGTGTAGCTGATTTTTTTTTGTAACATATTACCTGTGAAGTAAGTCTTTAAGATTAGTATTTATATTAAAAGGGGGTAATAGTTATGATTAAACACATTTTTTTAGTTCTTGTACTCATGGTTTCCTACTATTTGTGGGATCAGCGCCCGGTTAAGCACGGGTTCGGTGTGGTAGCTCCGGAAGCACCCACACTTGTAAAAGTAAGCCGCACTCAAAATTTTGAGATTGATCACTATACGCTCAACTCTTCATGGCGCCTGGAAACCACCGCCCGGGTTTTATCTCAAAAAAGATACTGGCTTGATGAGAAGACTCATCTCTCACCTGTTGATTTTGTTTTGGGATGGGGTTCGATGTCTGACGAAAGAGTATTAAGCCAGGTTCAGGCCCCCGTAAAAAAACGTGAATATACTCTTGATGTAATCCGTCCTCCCCTTACCCTGAATGAAATACGTCAGCAAATCCTGTTTATGCACGCCATTCCGGCTAACGATACTGTAAGAAGTCAGCTAAACAGTATCCGAACAGGTAATGTGGTTACCGTAAAAGGCTATATTGTTGACATTAAAGACCGTTCAAATATAATCTGGACCTCTTCCCTTTCCGCAAATAAACCACGATTAGATAACAGACAAATTGTTTATATTCAATCACTTGAGATACAATAATCGAAGTTTAACAATGTTTATTGCTTAAAACATCCGAACGGAGTATTTTATTTGATGATGGTGAAGATTCTCAAATGAATTAAGCTGTTATAACTATCAATGGGAACTAAGTTGGGATTAAATTATGGAAACTCGTGAAGTTGGAACTGTTAAATGGTTTCATAATGGTAAAGGTTACGGTTTTATCACAAGAGAAGGTGGTGAGGACGTTTTTGTGCACTATTCAGAAATTCAAACAGATGGATTCAGAAAACTAACTGAAGGTCAAAAAGTTGAATTTACGATAGCTGAAGGCGATAAAGGCCTGCAGGCTAAAGAAGTTATTGAAATTGTATAGTGCAAAAGGCACCCTCGGGTGCCTTTTATTTTTAATCTGACGGATGCATTGGCTTAAACAAATCGCGGTTGACATTCTTGCTACTATAGTTATTGCATTGGTTGTGTTTTTTGATACAGTGGCTCTCCTTGAATACGTTGTGTATATTTACACCTCGCTTATGGTTCTCGCTCGGGCATTTACGCTCTTCAGCCAAAATTTCAGATCGATAACAAAAAAGAAGGTAAATGAAGCGCCAGTTTGGATCTATCACCTGCTCCACTTCTTGAATGTCGTATTTCTGACAGCCGGAGCATTTTACATAACAGCCGCAGGTTGGGTATTTATTTGGGGCGTTGCCTACTACGTGTACAGTCAAAAAATTTAACTCGAATCTATGATTCGATTAAGAGTTCAAATTATCTTTTTCGTATCGGTTGTGATTTCGCTTATACCGCTGCGCACTCTCTGCGGGCAAACTGTATCCGGGCATGAATTAAATCAACAAACTGCTTTCGGTGTCTCCGTTTCATATGCTCCAACATCTTTCGTAGCCTGGGGTAAAATGGAGAATACGAATCAAACTCATCTCAGTTTATCATATCTCCACTCTCAATTGGACATTTTGCCGGCACCAATTGAGTTGAGCTCTGAATTGATTATCACCGGACACATCAGGTATCCAGTTGACGGCGTTAATGGGCCACGGGAATCAGTTTATGGAATTGGCTTTTTACCCATTCGGATTAGCATTCCATTCAGCTCAGGCAGTAACCGATTATTCTTAACCAATTCTGCAGGATTCCTTGTAACCCACAATGCTATTCCGGAAATTATAGGGACACGCTTCAACTACATGCTTGAACTTGGCCTGGGCTATGATGTAAGATTCCGGGATAACCGTTCTCTTCAATTCGGTTATAAACTGCACCATTTTTCAAACGGCAACAACGGCATTCAAAATCCCGGTATAGACTCTCACATGTTTTTTGTTAATCTGCTGTTTTGGGATTAATCTTCTCTCTGCCGGTTCATAGCAGGCCAACTATTTTGCGCCCGAAACAAATAGAGGGAGTTATCTCGCCAAGGCTCCTTCTACATGCAATGGAACACTTCTGATTGCATGGGCAACAGGTCAAATTGGTTTCCCAACCTTTACCGGGCACTTTCAGCCCCCTTGTCTTTCCCTTAACCCTCGGAGTTATCTGAGCGCTGATCCAAATCCGGCCCCGGGGTCGATTGCCTCGTGCCCATGCCCCGGGTTTCAACTCGGAGCTAATAACATTCAACACTTTCGGTGTTGGCGTTTCCAGGCTGTTTTTGGTTGGAAACATACGCAAGATTATCTTCCCGGATCCAAGCGCTGAAGGCGCGCAGTAACGGGGTTCCGTATTTTAAAGATCTTAGTTTAAGTTAATCGCAAGCTGATACGGTCAGGAACAGACCGGCAATGATTCGTCCTGCGGGGACGTTTGGTGACCTCACGGAGAGAATTCCCAAAACTGACCTCGTCGAAACAGCCCTATCCATACAAATCAGCACACAACCTGAAAAGATTTCAGAAGTGAATGCCAACCAAGATTTTTTTGTTCGGTTTCCATGAACAAATTACTAATATATATTCCTGCTCTGCTGCTCTTCGCCGCCTGTAATTTACAGGGACAGGAAAATCAGCAGACGGAATCATTAAATGACATGGGCCATCTTAACCATTTGGAACATATAACCTATCAAAGTGCTATGGCAGATACCTCGAACACAAAAAAAGTTGTGCGAACTGAAGAGGAGTGGAAAGAACTACTGAGTTCGGAAGAGTACCGGGTTTTGAGAAAAGAGGGTACGGAAATCCCGTGGGTTAATAAGTATAACAGCCACTATGAAGATGGAGTATATATTTGCAAGGGGTGCGGACAGCCCCTGTTTAGTTCAGAAACAAAATATAACAGCCGCAGCGGCTGGCCAAGCTATTGGGCCCCTATCCGAGAAGACGCCGTTGATGAGAGAGAAGACAAGAGCTTTTTTATGACCCGAACCGAAATCGTTTGCAGCCGATGCGACTCGCATATCGGCCATGTATTTGATGACGGCCCGGAGCCAACCGGATTGAGGTACTGTATGAATTCTGCTGCACTAAAGTTCATCGCAAAAGACGAGTCCGCAGAATAGAGTTCTCAGATCTCTACACCATTAAGTGTTTATCGCAGCAAGTGCAGCTATCGACAACGGAGCTACTGCTCACGGCGGAAAATTATCTGACGAGCCAGCGTAGAGAATTGACCTTACAGTTTGGGATAACTTTTGTATTATCTTGCAAATGCTAAACCCAAAACAAGGCTCTAAGATGGCATCTCAAACCAATTCACGGCGTTCCAGGCAACTCTTTGAAGCAAAATTTGACCCCAGATTAAAAAAATACTCCTTTTATGGTGGCCTTCTGTTATTGACCATTACCATTGTAGGAATTCTGCTTATCCCCTTCTGGTTCATCTTCGGCAAAAAGTATATCGACCGATATTATGACAGCCTCTTTTGTGAACTGACAACCCGGGCCCTTCATTTCAAGAAGGGTGTTTGGTTTCAAACAGAAAGAACCATACCGCTGGATAAGATTCAGGACTTAACGTTTAAAGAAGGTCCGGTACTGAGGTATTTTGGCTTGAGCTATCTTAAAATCGAAACAGCCGGACAAAGTGTACAGGGTGCCGCTGATATGTCGCTGACCGGGATAATTGATGCCCGAAAATTTCGTGAAATGGTGCTTGATCAACGAGATGATATCACAGACATGTACCCCACTGCCCCGGAGTCGACAAGCCCCGGAACATTGTCCGCCTCAGACAGTGAACTGCTTCCCCTACTTCGGGATATCAACAAAACACTGAAGAGTATTGAGCAAAAAGTAGGCTTACCGAACAAATAGTAAGCTTGTACTTGCCACTTGGCCACAAAATTCTTATTAAGGGTCAAGTTTTCAAACATTTTCAACATCACCAATTTCATGGAACAAACTTCACTCTCTTTTGCAGCCTGGTTTTGGCTCCTGGTACCCATGCTGGGAGTTGTATTGCTCTCTATCATAACCTATTTCATCGAAACAAAACGTAACCGAGAATGAATCCGGCGACACTTACCACATTTATCATCTACCTGGTTGCCCTCATTGGATTTGGAATTCTATTTTACCGTTACACCCACACCCTTTCCGACTACATTCTTGGAGGACGAAAACTTGGAAGTGGTGTTGCTGCCCTGAGCGCAGGTGCATCAGATATGAGCGGCTGGTTGCTGCTCGGATTACCCGGTGCAGTGTATGCTTTCGGCTTGAATCAAATCTGGATCGCTATAGGGTTAACTATTGGAGCCTACCTGAACTGGCAATTTGTCGCAAAAAAACTAAGAAAGTATACTGAAATTGCCAGCGACTCTATTACCATTCCTGACTACCTGGAATATCGTTTCTATGATAAATCAAGAATGCTCAGGGTTATCTCAGCACTTGTGATACTGGTCTTTTTTGCTATCTACACGGCATCGGGGCTTGTTGCAGGAGCCACACTCTTCGAAAGTGCTTTTGATTTAGCACCTGAAATAGCACTTTACACCGGTGCGATTATCATTGTGGCCTACACGTTTCTTGGCGGATTTCTTGCGGTTAGCTGGACTGATTTTTTCCAGGGGATATTAATGCTCCTGGCATTAATTGCCGCTCCTGTGATTATAATCATTACCTACATGAGCTGGGATGAAATTATATCAACTGCGGCTGCCATCGACCCGGCATATTTAGATGTGTTTTCGAACATGACTTATATCGGTATTATCTCACTGCTCGCCTGGGGCCTCGGTTATTTTGGTCAGCCACATATTCTTGCAAGGTTTATGGCTATACGGTCTGAAGAGCATGTTCCAAAGGCGAAAATGATCGCTATGGTCTGGATGGTATTCGCACTCTACGGAGCCATTTTTGTAGGATTTACCGGAATATCATTCTTTGCTGACTCACCCCTTGCTGCCGGAGAACAGGAGATTGTCTTCCTTGAGTTAACCCAAGTGCTCTTTAATCCATGGGTTGCAGGTATTATTCTGGCAGCAATTCTTTCAGCCGTAATGAGTACGGTCGACTCACAGCTGCTGGTCTGTTCCAGTGCCGTGTCTGAGGATTTCTACAAGGCATTTCTGAAACCCAAAGCTTCAGAAAAAGAACTTGTGCTTGTAAGCCGCCTCGCCGTTGTTGGTGTTGCCATAATTGCGCTTTACCTTGCATCGAACCCTGATAATTTAGTGCTCGATCTGGTAGCATATGCCTGGGCCGGTTTTGGAGCCTCATTCGGTCCGGTAATCATACTCTCGCTTTTTTGGCGCAAGATGACGCGAAACGGTGCACTTGCAGGGATGGTAACAGGTGCAGCAACTGTGCTGATCTGGGAGAATCTCTCCTTGATATTGCCCGGCCTGGAGCACGAAATATTCACACTCTACTCCATTATTCCAGGTTTTCTGTTTTGTACACTGGCCGTTATTATAGCCAGTAACATTGGCGACGGGCCTTCCGATGAGATACATCTGCAACACGACAAAATATAGTTGCGATTACTAAAGTCATCTCATAGCAATTTCAGCACGCGGATTTACCCTGCTTTTAACATGGACAAAAACCTGAAAGCTTAACACGCATTACACTTCCTGTACAAATAATGAGCGCTATCACGTTCAAAAAATGACAGCTTGTTTAACCGTCGGATTGTGCATCGATCTGCTATTTCTCAGTAAGATACTGTCCGGATCTCAATTTTCATGTACAATCACACCTGGTTAATCAAACCCGATTTGTCGCATTTTTACATTGTGCATTCAAGAGGTGATTCGGTATATTTTGTGCTTTCAAGCTTATGGCAGAAAAATATTTCCAAACAGGCATTCGTTAACAGGGCTGATTATAAAATTTGCCCTCAGCAGAGTGTTTAAAACCCAGAAATGTAACTGATAAGAATCTACATGGATTTTGCCTCAATTTTCGCTCAGCACCGCTCGCGAAACATCTTTTTTGCCCTTCTCAGTTTTATTTATGCGTTTATCGTCTATACACTGACAGTAGCCCCTACAGCTTCGTTTTGGGACCCTGCTGAGTATATTGCCATTTCACATACGCTTCAGGTAGCTCATCCGCCCGGATCACCTTTTTTTGCGATAGTAGGCCGTGTGGTTTCAATGTTTGTACCCGCCGAGTATGTGGCCCTTAGTATCAATATGATCAGCGTGACGGCTTCGGCATTTACCATAATGCTGCTCTATCTGATTGTAGTGCGCCTGATAGAAGAGTTTCGCGGAAATGCCGATCAAATGGATTTTATGGATCAGTTTGGAATGTACGCAGGTGGTTTGCTTGCCGCCCTTACCTTTACCGTTACCCACACTCAGTGGTTTAATGCCGTTGAAGCCGAAATGTATGCTTCTTCCATGTTTTTTACAGCGTTGGTGGTGTGGATGGCGCTCCGCTGGTCGGCAAATCACGACCAGCCCTACGCAGAACGATGGCTTGTTCTCATCGCCTACTTATTTGGAATTGGTATTGGAGTGCACCTTCTGAATCTTCTTGCACTATTCTTTGTAGCGATGATTGTCTACTACAAGAAATTTACTTTCTCAATTCCCACCTTTTTGGCAATGAGCGGTATTGCTATAGCCGGATTTTTATCTGTATATCCGCTTACCATTATCAACCTGCCTGATCTTGCCGGAAAAATAGGCGGTATGACCTATGGGCTTATCAATGCATACACATTTCTTATTCTGTTTGTAGCTCTTTTAGCATTTGGCATCTACTATACTCATAAAAAAGGCATGCGAATTGCCAATATGGTAATACTGGCCTATATGATGATTATTATAGGCTACTCAAGCTATGCCCTGGTTATTATCCGTTCTCAGGCAGAACCACCCATTGACGAAAACGATCCCTCAACGGTAGAAGCATTTGTGAGCTATCTGAGCCGCGATCAGTACGGGCAATCACCTTTGCTGAAAGGTTATACCTTTAATGACAGAACCGGGAACATAGATCGCAACGAAGAGGTGTTTTTCCCCCGGCGTCACTCCAGTCAGCCACACCACCTCGAGTACTACGCTCAGTTTGATTCTGACCTGCAGTATTTCTGGAATTACCAGATTAATCACATGTATCTCAGGTATTTAAACTGGAATTTTATCGGACGTGAAGCTGATATTCAAAATTCAGGATGGTATTCCGGATTTTCTGAAACCCGGCATGCAGATAACCCTGCGAACTCCGGTTATTTCTACATTCCCTTTTTGTTTGGCCTGATAGGTTTAATATATCACTATAGGAATGATTGGCGGCGGGCGTCCGCTGTAACCGCCCTGTTTGTGCTTACAGGGCTTGCCATTATTGTATACCTGAATCAAACCCCGATGGAACCACGAGAGCGAGATTACGCCTATGTGGGATCCTTTTTTGCTTATGCCATCTGGATGGGCCTGGGAATTACAGCACTATTTGAATTACTTAAAAAGTTTATAGGAGACAACAGGGCTGCGGCATATGGCATGGCCGGAGTTATGCTTTTGGCGCTGCCCGGATGGATGGCCTATCAAAACTGGCCCAGCCATGATAGAAGCGAGAACTATGTAGCAAGAGACTATGCCTACAATCTGTTGAACTCATTGGAGGAGAATGCAATTGTATTCACCAATGGCGACAACGATACGTTCCCGCTCTGGTACATTCAGGAGGTGGAAGGTGTACGTACCGATGTACGGGTTGTGAACCTGAGCCTGCTTAATACAGACTGGTATATCCTGCAAATGCGCGATCGCCAAACCCACGAATCGCTTCCTTTGGCCATTAATCTGACCGACGATGAGATTGAACAGATGACCACTCAACTGGAGCTTCACGAGCCCGGTGAAATCGTAATACCTGTCAATAAAGATCTGCTTCGATCGGTATTTGAGGCTACACCGGATCAACTGGAAGATACCACCAACACTTTCTTTCGGCAGGAATCTCCCCTCGCTCAACTTGAGATGAATGAGATGATCTATAATCAGATTCGAATGGCAACCCCTTTTTCTGTACCGATAGATGAACTGGATGATGAAGTCAGATTCTATCTGGAAGGCCGGTTTGCAGGGCAGGATAGCCAGGGCAATCCCCGCTATTTCCTGCAAACACAAGACAGGATGGTGCTTCACCTGCTTGAAAACAACATGTGGCTGCGCCCCATTTACTTTGCAAATACAGTATCCAGAACGGGACAACTCGGCCTTGAAGATTATTTCCAGTTTGAGGGCAAGGCTTTCAGGGTGATGCCCCTAAAACGCGAGACCGGCCCATTTGGATATGTAGATCCGGAAGTTCATGCCGCCCGTCTAGGCAGCTTTGTGTTCAACAGATGGAACTCACCAACGGTATATTTTGACGAAAACGTACGCAGAATGTTGGGTAATTATCGGTATGGGTTCACGCAGCTTGCCGACGCATATATACGCGATGGCAATCTTGAAGAGGCTGCCTATTGGCTCAAATATGGCGAAGATATGATTCCATTTAGAAAAGTTGAGCACGACTGGACCGTGGCGGCACTTTATGCATACAGATATATGAAAGTTAATGAGTCGGAGCGCGCAATCGATCTCTCTGATTTTATCGCTGAACGGCTTCTGCATGAACTCCGCTGGGACATGCGCGATCTGGATGATATTGAAGGCCGAATGGACAGCCTTGAAGAGGATGCACGCCGTGCAAGGGCTCAGGCCAGAACCGAACGCGCACAAAATCTTCGCAGGCAGGTTCAGCGGTTAAATGAGCGTCGCGAAAACAAAATAGAAGATATCAGCTTTACCGTAAGCAGGCTTACTATACTGCAAAATGTATACTATGAACTGGAAGAAGAAGAGTTCGCAGAGCTGCTCGCTATAGAGATAAATTTAATTACTGAAGGAAGATTGGCACTTCCGGAGTCAATTGAAGAGAGCCGGCAACAGATGCGTAGATTTGGACTGGAAATATAATGCGCATTTATAAATATCCATTCAGATTGTATATTGTATCAAACAGCCCAGAAATAGAGTAACATTATGATCCACGAATTTACCAAAGAAAATATCGCTGCCATCGGTAATGTTTTGGATACAGAACCCAAACCTCTCGGTGATGATGTATTTCGCTATGAAGTAATCAACAAAGAACAGGGCTATAGACTGGCTCTTGAAATTCATCTTGGACTTGAAGTTGATGGTGAACGGATGAATATGGTATCGGTCTATTCCGGCTCAACCTTTCTGCAGCTCCACAACTGTACAGCTTTCATAGCAAGTAGTATGCTGAAACAGGTAACCTTTTTTGGGAAACAGAAAGGGATAACAACAGGGCTTATCATCGAAACTGGAGCCGGATGCAGCATCTATGCAAATGTGCATGACTCTGTTCTGAAAGGTGATTTCACCAAGCTGCCTCAGGATATGATGATGTGTGGAGTTGCCCTCTCCCTTACTGAATCGGCAGATCTTGATGATTTCACATTCGACGATGAAAACATTTCCTGACATTCCCGGTAATACCAACCTTCCGGCGCTTACTGTAACAAACGCTTCCGGTTTAAATCCGCCTGTTGATGAAGATCAGCTTATCAAGCTGATGAGTTTTGTAGAAGAGAGGGAGAATGTGGTTTTTAAAGAGATCGAAGCGGTATACGTAGACGAGGCCGAAATTATTGAAATCAATGAAAAATATCTCGATCATAATTATGTGACCGATATTATTACATTCCGGTACGACGAACAGGACAACCAAGCCATTGAAGGAACCCTTTACTGCTGTGCTCCCCGAATAATTGAGCAGAGCAAAGAGTTTGGAACCGATGTTGAAAGTGAATTTTTGAGAGTATTTATTCACGGTCTCATACATCTCTCGGGGTACGATGACAAAACTGAAGAGGAGAAGAGTATTATGACCGAACTGGAAAATTATTACCTGGAACAGCTCACCAAAGAGTTGTGAACAGCAGCATCTATACCCTTCTTGTCGTTGAATCTCCGGTTATTGCGCGAATTATTCAACAAAAAGCACCTCCATCCATCTATGTAATTGCTACGGAAGGGTTTTGCTGGCGGCCAGAGTTTGATTCAAAAACCGGCACCCTTAAAGCCATTGCCGATCCTGAAAAAAGAGAGATCCGAAAAGAACTTCGCGAACAAGCCAAATGGGCCGGTGATATCATCGTTGCCACAGACCGTGACCCTTCAGGTGATTTCATTGCCTGGTCTGTTTCCAGGTTTTTAAAAACTTCCTTCCTTAAACGAGCCCAAATTCATCAGCTCACCAAATCGGGTATCGTTCAAAGCGTAAGTGAACCTCTTACGTTTGATCACTCGACACTGGAAACAGAGCTTCGAAATCAGTTTCTAATTCGTAACGAATGGGACAAAACGGCATCGCTCCCGGCCATGCTTCATGCAGGATTAGCCTCATTTTTCAGCTCTTCGGTTCTCTTTACCCGCTTTATTGATGAAAACAACCTGGAGTACCGAAGCTCCAGGCCGGTTCATTTACCCGGAGATGAATGGTTGCCTGTACGCCCCGATCCCGGCCTTTTAGAGTACAGGCAGGACAAACCCCTATCCACCTATGATCTGCTTGACGCATTGGTACGTGAGTCGATTGCCGATCACTTTACTGAGGCTCAATTACTGTTGCAGCAGCTGTTTCAAACAACCCTGCTTCACTCACAAGAAGCGCTGATCAGTTACCCAAGAACGGATGTAAATGCCTTTTACAGTGAAACCTGGGATACACTTCGAACTCAGTACCTTTCATTTGGAAGCCAAAATCAGTTAAAACCAATTTTTCTGCAGGAGGTTGCAGATTCAGATGCACCTCACGAAAGCATTCATCCGCTCAATCTGAATCTTGTTCCGGATTCTGTTACCGGCGAACTTCCAAAAAAGATCGGAAATCTATACTCACTGATCTACAATCGTACAGCCAGGGCAATCACTCTTCCCAATCAGTTAGAGCGCCCGCTTGTAAATGATCTCAATCCCGATCTCTTCTTCTACACAACTGATGCAGACCAAAAACCTGAAGCCGAATCGCTCAGGCCGTCATATACGGTTACTGATCTTGGGCAGCACCTGAAGAAGCTGAATCTGCTTTCACCATCCGGTTTTGGTAAACAGATGGATAAATGGATTGAGGGTAATCTGCTTGTGATGGATCAAAGCGGGATAAAGCCGGGGAAATCACTCTATCCATTACTGGAAAAGTCGAATCATTTTTTTCAGCTGTTAAGCAGACTCGCAGCACTTCGGCATCATAACAATCTCTCTCCTGAAACTGTACAGAGGGAAATTACGTCTTAGACGATATGATGGACAATATTGAGAATAAATATCAAAAGCCCGAGACTGAAACCGATTCAACCGGACTGAATAAGCTTAAAGATATCATTGCCGGAGTTTTCGAAGGAAATGCGGGAGAGGCCTCAAAAATACGACCTTTTATTCCTCCAGCGCCCCAGCCAAAACTAAAAATACTAACCTATTTGAAACCTGTGCCATGGCTGCTGCTCGCACTATTTCTCTACTCCTTCTATTGGGATTTTGAGAATTTATCAGTTCAGTTGTTTAACTGGGACCTTCCCCTGCAGGGAGTTCTGAGAATTGTGAGTGTTAGTGGCATGATCGGCTTCATGACCAACTGGATTGCCATCACAATGCTCTTCAGGCCCCTTAAGAGGCGCCCCCTATTGGGGCAAGGCCTGATTCCTGCTCAGAAAGACCGGATCGCTTACAGGCTCTCTTTGGCCGTTTCTGAAGACCTGATAAATCCGGGGATTATCCGGAAAAAGATTGAACAGTCGGATGTTGTTGAAAAATACCGCCGAAAAGCCTCTTTGGATATCAGGAAAGTTTTCCAAAAGAAGGAGTTCCGCGATGAGATTAAGAACCTTGTGGTAGAATATGTGAGTTCACTTTTAGAGAATGAATCGGTTAAAAAACAGCTCAGCGTTGAAATTGCCGAGGAGATTGAACAGAAACTGATGGACAAACCCCTGGAACGTACTGCTGTTAAAACCTATATGCTGTTTCGCGGTATGCATCTGTCTGAAATGGTTGCCTCAACCCTGGAAGAGATCCCGTTCACCGTACAGAAAAAGATCGATTTTATGGATGAGTTGCTGGATGAAATACCCATCAAACTGGAAGAGAACAGTGAGCAGCTTGATGAAGCCATTACCTCTCTGATTTTCAATCTTGTGAACCGGTTTGATGTACAGCAGATGGTTGAAGAGAACCTCAATCAATACGATGAAGTGAAGTTGGAACGTATGATTCAAAACGCCACCAATGAACAGCTTAAAACCATTCAATACCTTGGCGCAGTTCTGGGAACCATCGGTGGATTTGTAATCTGGCAACCCCTGCTGAGCCTTTCGGTTCTGACCGTTATTGGCGGAACGATCTATTTAACAGACAGGGCTCTGTTTCAATGAATATTTTTCAGATCCGGGGTATCAAACACTGAGACTTACATGACTCAGAGTTACACCGGCATGCAATGACTGTGAAGTCACTGTATTGGGCGGGCAGAAGCAACGTCGCTCTGTTCC
>Ga0207421_10002994_pt1 | contig 20541 bp, 14 predicted proteins | sample SodLakKL_010_SED_4_FD_187542 | JGI IMG/M metagenome (GOLD analysis project Ga0207421, IMG submission 187542) | Alkaline sediment microbial communities from Lake Tanatar, Kulunda Steppe, Russia - 8KL_010_SED (SPAdes) (version 2) | ecosystem: Environmental > Aquatic > Non-marine Saline and... | reverse complement strand
TGATGATCGAGGGCCCGGGCCACGTGCCGCTGCACATGGTCAAGGAGAACGTCGACAAGGAGCTCGTCGACTGCTTCGAGGCGCCGTTCTACACGCTGGGGCCGCTGGTCACCGACATCGCGCCGGCCTATGACCACATCACCTCGGGCATCGGTGCGGCGAACATCGGCTGGTACGGCACCGCGATGCTCTGCTACGTGACGCCGAAGGAGCACCTGGGCCTGCCGAACCGCGACGACGTGCGCGACGGCATCATCACCTACCGCATCGCCGCGCACGCCGCGGATCTCGCGAAAGGCTTTCCCGGCGTGCAGTTGCAGGACAACGCGCTGTCGAAGGCGCGGTTCGAGTTCCGCTGGGAGGACCAGTTCAACCTGTCGCTCGATCCCGAGCGCGCACAGGAATTCCACGACGCGACGCTGCCCAAGGACGCGCACAAGGTCGCGCACTTCTGTTCCATGTGCGGCCCGAACTTCTGTTCGATGAAGATCACCCAAGACGTGCGCGACTACGCGGCGAAGAAAGGCCTGTCCGAGCAGGCCGCGCTGGAACAGGGCATGCAGGAGAAGGCCGCCGAGTTCGTCACCAAGGGCAGCGCCCTCTACCGCGAGGTGTAGCCCCCACGTCGCGGGAAGGACTGTAGGGTGGGCCAAGCGCAGCGGGCCCACCACACGGCGCTGGTGGGTGCGCTGCGCTTCACCCGCCCTACAGGACGACCGAGCCCCGGCGGCACGCCCTTGGTTTGCACCCAACGCTGAGAAGCCGTGTGGGGTGCGCCCGGTCCGGACCGTAGATGGCCATGGATGGCCATCTTCGAGCGCTCAGGGACGACTTGAGCGTGTCCGGACCGGGCGTACCCCGCACGGCTTGGGCACCGAACCCACCGAGGATCGGCGCTTCGGCAAGGGCCATGGTGGGCCCGCTGCGCTTGGCCCACCCGCGTTCATACGCGGCCCACCCTTGCCTCCCGGACCGTCAGGTTTCTTCGTCGCTGCCGAGCCAGAAGCCCATCGAGCGGTCGAGGAAGTCCTTCCAGGTCATGTAGTGCGAGCCGTCGCAGGAGAAGGTCAGGCTGATCATGCCGTTGAACAGGTTGATCGACGACGAGCGCAGGTACACCGTGTCGTCGGCGAAGCGCAGGGTCTTCAGGTTCTCCAGCACCCGCGGGATGGCCTCGGCCGGCAGCAGCGCGTTCGGCGGGTAGGGGTGGCTGGGGAAGGCCAGGCAGGTATCGGGGTCGCTCAGGGCCTCGTGGGTCAGGATGCGGTAGCGGTAGGGATCCTCGAGGGTCCACACCGTGGCCCGGCTGCTGGAGAAATGCAGCACGCACTGGAACACGCCGCCCTCGAGGAAGAGTTCCTCGAGCACCGACAACGCGCCGTCCATATCCTGGTCCATCAGGCTCTCGGTGCGGGTCTGCAGGAACACCGTGCCGCGAATCGACGGATCCCCCTTGATCTGGCGCCATTCGGTGGATTCTTCGTACAAGGTGCCGGTGTTCGGCAGGTTGCGCAGATCGAAGTCCGCCCCCAGGAAGCCGAGCGCGGTCCCGTCGGCGGCCCGGACCAGCTGCAGCGCGGTCAGCGAGGGTCGGCGTCCGAGCAGGCTGATGTAGGCCTCCGAGAGCAGGAAGCCCGCGGCCGGCACCACCTCCCTCAGATAGGGTCGCTGCGACCGATCTCGGCCGAAATGATCCGGCAGCAGCCCGTCGCGGGACATGTTGTCGCTCACCTGGATGCCGGCGGTGTTCACCGCATAGAGGTAGGTGCATTGGGGCAATTCGCCGAAGGCAGACTCCAACACCGTGCTGAGCCCCTTGCGGCTGGGCCACACCGTGGGCAGGCGCGTGGCAATTCGATCCAGGGGTTCGTGCAACTCGCGCTCGAGGCGCCGGCGCTGCTCTTCGATGGTGCTGCGTAAGATGTCCATGCGGGCTGTTCTCCGAATCGAGCGGGTCGGTTTGCGGTTCATGGACCGCTGCCGGGTTGTGCATTTAAAATCACTATCGTCCGTATAGAATCAATTGCCTTCAACCCCTCGCAATCGTACGAGGCTGATGAGATGTGTGCCGAAACGCCTTCGATCGACGGTGTCATTCGCGCTGCCGTCATCCGTGCCGCCGGGCCGACCGATCTGGCCGCGATCAACACCGTGATCGCCGAGGCCATCGCCACCTGGCGGCTGCCGGAACGGGTGAAGCGTCTGGCGCTGCCGGTGTACCGCTATACCGAGGCCGACCTGGGGCATTTGAGCCTGCGCGTGCTGGACCCGTCGGGCGAGCCGGCCGGCCTCGCGGCCTGGGAGCCGGCCGGACCGCGCGACGGCCCGGATGGGGAATCGGCCCTGCTGCTGCACGGCCTGTACGTCCGCCCCGCGTTGCACCGGCGCGGCATTGGTCTGCGGCTGCTCGAGGACGGCGAAGCGCTGGCCCGGGCGACGGGCTGCAGCGGCCTGGTGGTGCGGGCGCAGGCCGATGCCGAGGCCTTTTTTGCCGGCCACGGATTCAGCCGTCTTCCGGTGCGGGACACTGCGCGCGACTACGCCGCGCGGTGGTGGCGGCCGCTTTCCTGAGGCCCGCTTTCATCACCGTCGGGGTCTGGTAATGTAGGGGGGACTTTGCCACCTTCACGAGATGCCGATGAACGATTCCAAGGAATGCCGTGTCGCGGTGTTCAGCGCACAAAAATACGACCGCCGCTTTCTAACGCAGGCCGCGACCGACAGCGACGTGCAGTTCCACTTTCTGGAGCCCCGTCTGGAGCCCGATACCGTGGTGCTCGCCCAGGACGCCAACGCGGTCTGCGCCTTCGTGAACGACCGCCTCGATGTCGAGGTCCTGACCGCCCTGAAGGCCTCCGGTATCGAGTTCGTCGTGCTGCGCTGCGCGGGCTTCAACAATGTCGATCTGGCCGCGGCCGAGAAGCTCGGCATGCGGATTGCCCGTGTGCCGGCCTATTCGCCGAGTGCGGTCGCCGAACACGCGGTCGCGCTGATGATGACCCTGAACCGCAAGACCCACCGCGCCTTCAACCGGGTCCGCGAGGGCAACTTCCTGCTCGATGGCCTGATGGGCTTCGATCTTTTCGGCGCCACGGTCGGCATCGTCGGCACCGGGCGGATCGGCCGCGTGTACGGGCGCATCATGCAGGGGTTTGGTTGCCAGGTGGTTGCCTTCGATCCCTATCCGACGCCGGAGGTCGAGGAAATGGGCATCGAGTACCTGCCCTGGGACGCCTTCCTGAGTCGGGTGGATGTGATCAGCCTGCACTGTCCGCTGACGCCCGAAACGCACGCGATGATCAATGCCGAGGCGATCGCGCTGATGAAGCCTGGAGTGATGCTGCTCAACACCAGCCGCGGCGCGATCATCGACACCCAGGCGGTGCTCGAAGGCCTGAAGACCGGGCGTATCGGCAGCCTGGGTCTGGATGTCTACGAACAGGAGGAGAACCTGTTCTTCAAGGATCTCTCCGATCAGGTGATCCAGGACGATGTCTTCCAGCGCCTGCTGACCTTCCCGAACGTACTGGTGACCGGCCACCAGGGTTTTCTGACCCGCCAGGCCATGGAGGAGATCGCCCGCACCACGGTCGAGAACCTCAGCTGCCTGAGCCGCAACGAGCCCTGCGAGAACATTCTGGTCTAACCCCGCACGCCCGCTCTTGACCTTGCCCTTGGAGCCTCCCAGACGCCGGAGAGCCGGGCGCACCCCGCCCGGCTCGGCCGGAAGCCCGGAGTGGTCAGACCGATTTGCGCTTGATCGCGAGGGTGCCGCCGCTGCGGTTGGCCGGGGGCTTGCCGGGTCCCGCGCGCACACGGCCCTTGATCGGACCCTTGGTCGGCGTTCCCTGAGCCCGGCGCTTGCGGTCCGGGGGCGCATCGCCGCGTTTGGCATGGGCTGGTTTGCCGAAGCCGCGTGGCTTGTCTGCTCCCGATGTATTGGATCGCGGGTTGCCCGACGGCATCTCCTCGGCCTTGCGGTTTTCCACGCGCGGCGGCGCGGGGCGCATGGTCGGCGGTCGCGTGATGCCTGCCGAGGCCGGTCGCGCCTGCGTCAGATCCGGGGTTTCCAGGGTCAGTTCCAGCTTGCGCTGGGCGACATGGATCCGGGCCAGACGTCGGATCGCCGATTCGCTCAGCGCACCGGGCAGATCCACGTGGCTGTAGGTGTCGGTCAGGCCGATGCGGCCGATATCCCGACCCACCAGGCCGCCCTCGTGAGTCAGTGCGCCGACGATTTCGCGCGCGCTGATGCCGTCTTGCCGGCCCACCGGCATGTAATACCGGACCATGTTCTCATCGGGGGCCCGGTTATCGCTGCGTTCCTTGCGCGGTCCCCGCGGCGCGGCGGCACTGGGGGCGCCGGCGTCCGGACGCGGGCGCCGATCCTCGCTGCCGCGGGCCGGGCGCTTGGCCGGTCCGCGATCCTGCGTGAAGGGAACCGTCGAATGGGCGGCTGCCAGCGGATCGAACTGACCGCTGGCCAGAATCGGTGCCATCTCCGTTGCCAGGGCCAGCAGCGCGCTGGCCAGGTCGCGCTCGGAGGTGTTGCAGCGGGCCAGCAGACTGTCCACCAGCGCCGAATGCTGCTCGGAATGGCCGGTGGCCAGGGCCGCCTCGATGCGCGCGGCGAAGCGCGCCTCGCGACTCGCGGCCACGGCCTTCATGTCCGGCAGCGCTTGCGCACGCACCGGCTTGCGGGTCAGGCGCTCGATCTCGTGCAGGATGCGGCGCTTGCGCGGCTCCAGGAACAGGATCGCTCGGCCCTTGCGCCCGGCGCGGCCGGTGCGGCCGATCCGATGCACGTAGGCCTCGGCATCGCCGGGGGCATCGAAGTTGAACACATGGCTGATGCGCGGGACATCGATGCCCCGGGCGGCGACATCGGTCGCGACGATCACGTCCAGGCGGCCATCGCGCAGTTGGGCGACGACCCGCTCGCGCTCGCTTTGCTCGAGGTCGCCGTTCAGCGCTGCCACCGCGTGACCGCGGGCGGCCAGGGCATCGGCGATCTCCTGCGTCTGGGCCTTGGTGCGGGCGAAGACCAGCGCCGCATCGCGGTCGGTTTCCACCTCGAGCATGCGTCCGAGCGCCTCGAGCTTGTGCCGCTGATCGACCAGGCAGTAGACCTGATCGATGTCGGTACCGGCCTCGTTGCCGGCGCCGATGCGGATCTCTTCCGGATTGCGCAGGTGCCGGTGGGCGATGCGGCGGATCGGCGCCGGCATCGTCGCCGAGAACAGCGCTGTCTGGCGCTCGCTTGGCATCTGTTCCAGGATCCATTCGATGTCGTCGATGAAGCCCATGCGCAGCATTTCGTCGGCCTCGTCGAGGACGACCAGTTGCAGCGCGTCGAGCACCAGCGTGCCGCGCTTCATGTGATCGACGACGCGCCCGGGTGTGCCGACGACGATCTGCGGGCCGTGGCGCAGGCGTTGCAGCTGCGCCCCCATCGGTTGGCCGCCGTAGACCGGCAAGATCTCGATGCCGGGGATGCCCGCGGCAAAGTCCCGCAGCGCTGCAGCGACCTGATTCGCGAGCTCGCGCGTCGGCGCCAGGACCATCGCCTGCACCGCGCGGGTGGTCGGATCGATGCGCTCGAGCAACGGCAGGCCGAAGGCGCCGGTCTTGCCGGTGCCGGTCTGGGCCTCGCCCAGCACGTCGCGCCCGCCGAGCAGCGCCGGAATGCAGGCGCCTTGAACCGGGGTCGGTTGGGTGAATCCCAGGCGCTCGAGCACACGGGTCAACGGCTCGGACAACCCGAGCTGGGCAAAAGAGGACAAGTCGGACATGAGGCGGTACTCTAAGGGATGGCCGGAGGCAGCCGGCGTAACGGGGCGCAGCGCGCCAAACGCGACATTATACACAAGGGCGCGCCCAGCCGCGGTCCAACCGCAGCTGGGGCCGGTTTTGGGATTGCACGATCGCCCGGCGTCCCGGGGCCCAGCGCTGCCGGCCGATCGCGGCCGGCAGCCAGACGGTTCAGGCGGCGTGATAGCCGATGATGCGCTCGACCTCGTTCTTCGAGCCCAGGATCACCGGCACCCGCTGATGAATGCCTTGGGGCTGCACGTCCAGGATCCGCTCGCGGCCGGTGCTGCTGACGCCGCCGGCCTGTTCGATCAGCAGGCTCATCGGGTTGGCCTCGTACATCAGGCGCAGCTTGCCTTCCTGCCCCTTGCTCTTGAGCTTCGCGTCCACCGGGTACATGAACACACCGCCCCGGGTCAAAATGCGATGGACTTCGGCAACCATCGAGGCGATCCAGCGCATGTTGAAGTCCTTGCCGCGCAGGCCCTGCGCGCCGGCCAGGCACTCGTCCACATACTTCTGGATCGCCGGCTCCCAGAAGCGGCTGTTCGAGGCGTTGATCGCGAACTCGGCGGTGTCCTCCGGGATCTGCACGTTCTCGTGGGTGAGCAGAAACTCGCCGAAGTCCTTGTCCAGGGTAAACATTTGCACCCCCCGGTCGCGGGTGGCGAAGACCATCATCGTCGATGGGCCGTACAGGCAGTACCCGGCCGCGCATTGCTGGACGCCCGGCTGCAAGAAATCCTCAAGGGTGGGATTGGTCACCCCGGGCGGTGCCTTGATGATCGAAAAGATGGTGCCGACAGACACGTTCACATCGATGTTCGAGGACCCGTCGAGCGGATCGAACAGCACCAGGTAGTGCCCGCGCGGGGCGTTGGGTGGCAGCTGGACGATCTCGTCCATCTCCTCGGAGGCCATGCCGGCGACGTGACCATTGTGGGCCAGCGCCTCGAGGAAGACCTCGTTGGTGATCACGTCGAGCTTCTTCTGCGTCTCGCCCTGGATGTTTTCGGACTCCGCGGAGCCGAGCACCCCGATCAGGTCGCCCTTGTTCACGAGATCCGAGATCTTCTTGCAGGCCACCGCGATGTCGTTCAACAGGCCGGTGAATTCGCCGGTGGCGCCCTGGATCTGGCGCTGGGTCTCGATGATGTAGTTGGTCAGTGTGGTACCGATATGCATGATCTGTTTCCTGGGGTTGGTATTGGGACGGATTTGGGGCGAAGACGGGTCGGTCCTGGGGCGACGGCGCATTGAGGCTGGGCTGGTCTGGTGCGGGCGCGCCCGAAAAAGGTGCGGATGAGCCGATTGCGGGCGGTTCCTGGGCCAGCGTTATCGGCCGTTCCTGGGCCATTGGCCGGCCACACGGCCTCGCCGGTCCGGCCGCGGTCGGTTGGGGTGGGCCGAAGCGGCGGCCGGTGATCGGTCTGCTTGTTTTAAGGCCGAACGGGGCTCCGTTCCGATGGCAAGATCGGGCGTAGTTTAGCAAATGCTGTCGCACTGGTATCCTCTTCGCCCGTTGGTATCGTTTCTGCATGGATGCCGATCAGGAAATCGTGTTTGCCACTGGAGTATCGGATGCCCAAGAACGCGCTATACGCTCAGTCGGGCGGGGTCACGGCCGTGATCAACGCCAGTGCCTGGGGGGTCATCGAGGCTGTGCGGGCCCACCCCTCGCATTTCGGCACTTGCTTCGCCGCGCGCGACGGCATCCTCGGTGTGCTCCACGAGGAGATCATCGATTTGGACCAGGAGGATCCGCTCACCCTTGCGGCGCTGCGCCACACGCCCGGCGGTGCCTTCGGTTCGTGTCGTTTCGATCTCGGCGATCCCGAGCGGGACCGGCGCCAGTACGAGCGTCTGGTCGAGGTGTTCCAGGCCCACGATATCGGCACCTTCTTTTATAACGGCGGCGGCGGCTCGATGGATACGGCCTTGAAGGTCGCCCGCATCGGCGATCTGATGGGCTATCCGATCACCGCGGTCGGCGTGCCCAAGACCATCGACAACGACCTCGACGCCACCGATACCAGCCCGGGCTTCGGTTCGGCGGCGAAGTTCATCGCGACCGTGGTGCGCGAGGCCAGCCTCGATGTCGAATCCATGTACATGAGCTCGACCAAGGTTTTCATCCTCGAGGTGATGGGGCGCCACGCGGGCTGGCTGGCGGCCGCCGCCGCCCTGGCGCAGGAGTACGACGGCCAGCCGCCGATGTTGATCCTGTTCGCCGAGGTGCCCTACGACCAAAACGACTTCCTGAAGCAGCTGAATTTGACGATCGAGCGCCATGGGTATTGCGTGGTGGTGGTGTCGGAGGGGCTGAAGTCGGAGGACGGGACCCTGTTCGCGGTCGCCCAGAGCCACGATGTCTACGCCTATACGCAGTTGGGCGGCGCGGCCCCGCGCCTGGCGGAGGTGATCAAGAAGGAGACGGGCTACAAGCTGCACTGGTCGGTGGTGGACTACATCCAGCGCGCCGCGCGGCATCTGGCGTCCAAGGTGGATGTCGATCAGGCCTATGCGGTCGGCAAGGCGGCCGTGGAGGGGGTGGTCGCCGGCCATCACAGCTTCATGCCGGTAATCCGGCGGGAGACCAGCGTGCCCTATCGCTGGAGCATCAGCCGAGTACCACTGGAACGGGTCGCCAACATTGAACGCGGCATGCCCCGGGCGTTCATCTCCCCCGACGGCTACGGCATCACCCAGGAGTGCCGTGACTACCTGCGTCCGCTGATTGGCGGGGAGGACTACCCGCCGTTCGAGAACGGCTTACCCTGTTATCCGCGCATTCGCGGTGTGACGCGGCCCAAACGCTGCCCCCCGTTTACCGCCGGCCCCTCCTAGGGGGCGCTGAATAGAGCCATCCGGGCGTTCTCGGCGCAGGCTGCGCGGCCCTTGCGATTTGCCGCTGGCCTCAGCATCCATCACCTGCGGTCGATGCTGACGGCACTTCCTTGTGCCGTTAGCGAAACGCCGATCAACCCGCGTTTCTCGTACCGCGCATCGGCAATGCGAATCGCCTATACTGCAATCGAACGAGTTTCGGGCGCGATGGTAGCGGCTGGACGAGTGGGTTGTATCGCGCTCGGGTAACTGGCAGGTCAACCACCCAACCAACCGACCGGAGGAACCCCATGATGAAGCCGAAAAAGCTGCACCCGCGAGCGCTGGTCCTTCTGCTCACCCTGTTCTTGATGATGCTTCCTGCCACGCCCTTGCTGGCCGGAATGCTGGACACCCATACCCTGATCACCACGGCCGGCGCGCAGTCGGAGCGGATGGAACTGGCCCAGCGTCTACAGACGACACAGGCGCAGGACACCTTGGTGCGAATGGGCGTGGATCCGGCAGACGCACAATTGCGGATCGATCGCCTTAGCGACGCGGAAGTGGCGACGCTCAACGCCCGCATGGACGAACTACCGGCCGGCGGCAACGTCCTTGGGGTCGTCGCGGCCGTGTTCATCATTCTGGTGATTACCGACGCGCTCGGGTACACGGACATCTTCAATTTCGTCCGGTCGGAGCGCTGAGCCTCGTGGTAAGGCGGGCCGCGCAAGCGGCCATCCGCCTTCTCCTGCTGGCGGTGGCCCTGGCGATGGTGGCGGGCTGTGCGGTGGCCCCGCAGACAGCGCGTCTGGCCGCGACCCCGCCAGCGGGCTTGCCGGAGCGCGTCGAACTGACCGAGACGGCCTTCTTCGCCCAGGAAAAATACCAATGCGGACCCGCGGCACTCGCGACAGTCCTGACCGGTCAGGGGATTCGGGTGAGTGCTGATGACCTGGTCAGCGAGGTCTATGTCCCGGAACGCCAGGGTAGTCTGCAGGCGGAGATGCGAGCCGCGGTGCGGGCACGGGGCCTGGTGGCCTATCGCCTGCGGCCGGAGCTGACCGATCTGCTGACCGAGATCGCCGCCGGGCATCCGGTCCTGGTGTTCCAGAATCTCGGCTTGTCGATCGCTCCCACCTGGCACTATGCGGTGGTCGTCGGTTACGACCTGGCGGCCGACCAGATCATCCTGCGCAGCGGGACCACGAAACGGCATATCAACGAACTCTCCCGCTTCGAACGAACCTGGGCGCGCGGCGAACACTGGGCCTTCGTCGCGGTCGCACCAGACCAATTGCCCGCCACCGCCGAAGCGCTGAACTGGTTGCGCGCGGTGAACGAACTCGAGCAGACCGGGCAACTGGAGGCGGCGAGCATCGGCTACCGGACGGCCATCCAGCACTGGCCGGATCACCCCATCGGTTATCTGGGCCTCGCCAACACCCAGTTCGCGCGCAACGACTACCGTGCCGCCGAGGATCCCCTGCGCGATCTCCTTCGCCAGGAGCCACGCCGGCACGAGGCCTGGAACAACCTCGCCCACGTGTTGGCCGCCCGTGAGTGCGGCCCAGAGGCGCGTGCAGCGGCGGCCTGCGCGGTGGCCCTGGCCCCTACGCCAACCCTGTACGCCCGCACCGCACGCACGGTCCAGGCGATCGGCGATACCGGTACCGACTGCCAGCCTCTGCCGATGTGCCCAGCACCCGAATCCGACGTGCCCACGCAAATGACCGGCGTCTCAGCGGTGCCAGCCGGATCGACCGCCGCGACGCCCTAACACCCCATACGGCTTGGGCACGGCACGGCCTGGGACGCGCTAGATGTCCCTCGGGTTGGCAGTTGTGGGCGTGGGCTGGGGATTTCCCAGGAGTTTCCGGTAAGCTAGCGCAACATTCCGGCTGCCACGCTCATGAACATCACCGCGATCTATCCTGGAACCTTCGATCCGATCACCCACGGCCATACGGATATCGTCCGGCGTGCCGCGCGACTGTTCGAGCGCATCGTGGTGGCAGTGGCCGCAAGCCCGAAAAAGGACCCGACGTTCTCGCTTGCGCAACGGGTGGCGCTGGCGCAGACGGCCCTCGCAGACCTCCCCAATGTCGAGGTCTGCGGCTTCGACATGTTGCTGGCCCGGTTTGCGCGGGAAAATGGCGGCAATGTACTGCTGCGCGGTTTGCGCGCGGTCTCCGATTTCGAGCACGAGTTTCAGTTGGCGGCGATGAACCGCCAACTGGCCCCGGAGGTGGAGACGATGTTCCTGACACCGGCGGAAGAGTACAGCTTTGTGTCCTCCAGTCTGGTGCGGGAAATCGCCCGTTTGGGCGGAGACGTTTCAAACTTCGTCAGTCCGGCCGTTGTACATGCCCTGGCCGAACGCTATCCCAATGCCTGATCCGGCCGCGGGAAAGCCGCCGATTCCACAGCCCGAGGTGCATCCATGGCCCTGATCATCACCGACGAGTGCATCAATTGCGATGTGTGCGAACCCGAATGCCCGAACAGTGCCATTTCGGCGGGTGACGAGATCTATGTGATCGATCCCAAGTTGTGCACCGAGTGCGTCGGTCATTACGATGAGCCGCAGTGTGTCCAGGTCTGTCCCGTGGATTGCATTCCATTGGATCCGGACCACCCGGAAACGCCGGAAGAATTGATGGTCAAATACGAGAAGTTAACGGCAACCTGAGGCCTTCGCCCATGTCTGCCCGTCCACGACTCTTTGCTGGTGCGTTCTTCTGTACCGTGTCTCGGCTCCGGGCACTGGCCTTCCTTGGTTTCCTGCTGATCTTCAACCCGGCGGCGCAGGCCGGTCCGGGTGAGCACGCCCTGGCCAGCGCGCATCCACTGGCCTCGGCGGCGGGCGAATGGGTGTTTGCGGCCGGGGGTAACGCCTTCGATGCGGCGGTCGCGATCACCGCGGCGCTGGGGGTGGTCGAGCCCTACGGGTCCGGACTCGGTGGCGGTGGTTTCTTTTTGCTGCATCAGGCGAACCAAGACCGCTCGATCTTTCTGGATGGCCGGGAAACGGCACCGGGGGCGGCCTACCGGGACCTCTATCTCGACGCCGCTGGCGAGGTGATTCCGGGCTTGTCGTTGGACGGCGCGCTGGCCGCGGGGATCCCGGGGATGCCCGCGGCCCTGGTGCATCTGGCGCAGGCGTACGGGCGGTTGGAGCTGAAACAAAGCCTGGCACCGGCCATTCGACTCGCCGAGCAGGGGTTCCCGGCGGATGAACGCTTCCTGCAGATGGCCGCCTTCCGCTTGCAGGCGCTGCGCGATGGGGCGGATGCGGCGGAGATCTTTCTGCGCGCCGGCGCACTGCCCGAGGAAGGTGCACTGATTCGGCAGCCGGACCTGGCCGCCACCTTGCAGCGACTGGCGCAATCGGGTCTGGCGGGGTTTTACCAGGGCGAGACCGCGCAGCGGCTGGTGGCCGGGGTGCGGGCCGCCGGCGGCCTCTGGACCCTGGAGGATCTGGCGGGCTACCAGGTCGTCGAACGCACGCCGGTGGTGCTCGAATACCAGGGTGCCCGGATCACAACCGCACCGCCACCGTCTTCCGGCGGCATCGCCATCGGCCAGATTCTGAACATCCTGCGCGCCGCGGGCGATGATCGGGACGTGGATCTGGAGCCGCGCGCGGACGCTGCCGTCGAGCAGGTGCATTGGCTGGTCGAGGCGATGCGCCGGGCCTACCGCGACCGGGCGGTGTACCTCGGGGATCCGGATCATGTGGTCATCCCGGTGTCGCGTTTGCTATCCCAATCCTATGCCGATGCCTTGGCGGCCGACATCGACCCGGAACGCGCTACACCCAGCGCTGAGTTGCCGTTGTTGTCAGCCGCGGCGCGAGCCACCGCGGCGGGGCTGGCGGGTGAGAGCCAACAGACCACGCACTTCTCGGTCGTCGATGCCGACGGCAATCGGGTGGCGGCCACCATCACGCTCAATTACCCTTTCGGATCGGGTTTCGTGCCCGAAGGCACCGGGGTGCTGCTGAACAATGAGATGGATGACTTCTCGATTCGTCCCGGCACGCCCAACGTCTATGGCCTGATCGGATTCGAGGCCAATGCCATTGCGCCGCATCGGCGTCCGCTGTCCAGCATGAGTCCGGCCTTCGTCGAGACACCAGAGCGCCTGGTCATCCTCGGCACCCCCGGGGGCAGCCGGATCATTACCATGGTGCTGCAGGCCATCCTGGCCACGTTGGACGGCGCCGATGCCGCCGAGATCGTGCAGCGGCCACGCTTTCATCACCAGTACCTGCCGGATCGCATCGAGTTTGAAGTGAGTGCGTTCAGCACCTCGATGCAGAAGGACCTGGCTGCCCGGGGGCATGTGCTGGCACCGCAGCTGCGCCCCTTCGGCAACATGCAGGTCGTCCTCTGGGATCGGATCGATGATCGGCTGGAGGCGGCCTCGGATCCGCGCGGCGATGGCGCCGCCCTGGTCCTGCCCCGGCACTGAAGCCGCTTTCAACACCGGTAGGCTCCGGTTCATTGATCGCCGCCACCCGGGGGATTACCAACCGGGGGGATGAAGGGCGGGCCACGGAAAACACGGAAATCACGGAAAATAAAATAAAATAAAATAAAATTAATTCAATTCCCTTTTCCGTGATTTCCGTGTTTTCCGTGGCGGATCTAACGTTGGCCTCAGGGCTCGAAAAAAAACGGCCCCGAAGGGCCGCCTGTGCTGCAGAGCCGGCTTTGATTTGCCGGTTTCGGTCGCTCGGATCAGAAGTCGCCGGTGACGCCCGCTTCGACGATCTCATAGATCACGTCCCGGACCCGCACCGCCAGGGGCTCAAGTTCCGGGGTGAGTTCGACGGCGTGCAGCATCATGTCCATGTTCATCGTAGTGATCCAGCCCTGACCCTCGGCATCTTCGACCACCGCGATGCGGCAGGGCAGGAATCCGGAGAAGATGATGTCGAATTCCACCATATCCCGGGCAATCAGGGCATCGCAGAAGGCCAGGATGCGGATGTAGTTCGATTCCTGACCCATGGCCTTGACCTGCTCGGACAGCGGCAGATCGGCCACCATCTGGAAGTTCAGCAGGTTGGCGCGCAGCTGCATGGATTCGACCGCATCGTGCACCGAGACACCATCATCGATCTTCCATTTCTGGATGCTGTGCTGGACCATCTGTTGCATCATTTGCGCGTCCATTTCCATCGGCGGCGCCGACTCGGCGGACGATTGGGCGCTCACCATCAGGCCGAGGGCCAGCATCAGCGTCACAAGCATTTTCTTCATCAAGAATTCTCCAGGTGGGTTCATCGCCGGGGTGTGGCATTAAGGGGTGTGCCACTGAACCAGACGTTTCAGGGATGAACGATATTCCGGTCGAGCATCACTCAAGACCGGAGGCCGTTCGGGTCGCGCCGGCTCAGAGGTCCAGCAGCATGCGGCCGGGGTCCTCCAGCGATTGCTTGATCGTGACCAGGAAGCGAACCGCATCCGCGCCGTCGATCAGCCGGTGATCGTAGGATAAGGCCACGTACATCATCGGCCGAATAACCACTTCACCTTCATGTGCGACCGGACGTTCCTGGATCGCGTGCATGCCGAGGATCGCACTCTGCGGCGGGTTCAGAATGGGCGTGGATAACAGCGAACCGAACACTCCGCCGTTGGTGATGGTGAAGGTGCCACCGCGCAGATCGTCGAGATCCAGGCGTCCATCGCGGGCGCGTTCGGCGAAGGTGCGGGTCTGCTTCTCGACATCGGCCAGGGACAGCCCTCCGGCGTCGCGCAGCACCGGGACCACCAGGCCGCGCGGTGAAGACACGGCGATGCCGATGTCGCTGTAGTGGTGGTAGACGATCTCGTTACCGTCCAGCGCCGCGTTGACGATCGGGAAGCGGCGCAGGGCCTCGGCGCAGGCGCGAACGAAGAAACTCATGAAGCCGAGCCGGACGCCGTGGCGTTTCTCGAACGCGTCCTTGTGGCGGGCGCGTAGCCCCATCACCGCCGACAGATCGACCTCGTTGAAGGTGGTCAGCATCGCGGTGGTCTGGGTGGCCTCGAGCAGGCGTTCTGCGATGCGCGCGCGCAGCCGGGTGAGCGGCACCCGTTCCTCCGGGCGAGCCCCGCGTGCCAGGGTGGCGCCCGACGCGGGTGCCGCCGCCGGGGTGGGGGCCGGGGGTGCAGGACGCGCTGGCGCCTCACGAGGCGGTTCAGGCTTCGCCGTCGCGGGGGCGGCCTCCCGTTCGGCCCGAGCGCGTTCCACGTCTTCCTTCAGCACCCGGCCGTCGGGGCCGGTGCCGGCGATCGATTCGGCGGCCAGTCCATGTTCGGTCAACAGGCGTCGGACGGCCGGGCTCGGCGGCGGGGCGGCGCCCGGCTCGGGGCCCCCCGAGTCCGGCATTTCCGGGTCTGGCATTTCCGGGTCCGGCGGTTCAGGTGCGGTCTCGGAGGGCTTCGGTACGGTCTTGGGCGCGGGGGCCGCCTCGGCCGGTGGGGTGTCGGCCGAGGCGGCACCGGGGGTGATGTAGCCGAGGATCGTGTCCGCCTCGACCACTGCCCCTTCCTCGACGGCGTAGTCATTGAGGATGCCGTCGGCGGGGGCCGGGACCTCCAGCATCACCTTGTCGGTTTCCAGTTCGACCAGGGGCTCGTCGCGCCGGATCCGGTCTCCCGGCTTCTTGTGCAGGGTGACGACCGTGGCATCGGCGACGGATTCCGGCAGCTCGGGGACCCGCAGGGCGGTACGTTCAGAGGACATGGCGATTCCTTGGCGCTTGCGGTTACACGGTGGGTCGGGGGGTGTCCCGGGCGGTGATCGGCGCGAAGCTGCGACGCAGCAGTTCCTTCAGCTGGGCCTTGTGGACCTCGGGATAGCCCACGGCGGGTGCGGCCGCCGCGGGGCGCGCGACCGCATGCAGCCCGGTCCCACGCCGCTTCAGTAGCACGTTCAGCCGTGGCTCCACGAAACCCAGGTACCCCTGATTCTCCGGCTCGTCCTGGACCCACACGAATTCGCTGGCTTGGTCGTAGCGCTCCAGAATCTGCTCCAGCGCGGCCTCGGGGAAGGGGTAGCACTGCTCGAGCCGCACGATGGCGATGTGGGGGTGCTCGGCCTCGCGTTTGGCCTCGATCAGGTCGTAATACAGGCGCCCCGCGGTCAGCACGATGCGCTGCACCGCCTGCGGCGCCGGGGCGTCGACATCGTCGATGACCACCTGGAACCGGCCGGTGGCCAGATCCTCCAGATGGCTGACCGCGAGCTTGTGGCGCAACAGGCTTTTCGGGGTCATCACCACCAGCGGTTTGCGGTACGGGCGCAGCAGCTGCCGACGCAGCAGGTGAAACATCTGGGCTGGCGTGGTCGGCACACAGACCTGCATGTTTTCCTGGGCGCACAGCTGCAGGAAGCGCTCGGGGCGGGCGGAGGAATGCTCGGGACCCTGGCCCTCGTAGCCGTGCGGCAGCAGCAGGACCAATCCGCACAGGCGATCCCATTTCTGCTCGCCGGAACTGATGAACTGGTCGATGACCACCTGGGCCCCATTGGCGAAGTCGCCGAACTGCGCCTCCCAAAGCACCAGCGCGTTCGGCGATGCGGTGGCGTAGCCGTATTCGAAGGCCAACACCGCCATCTCGGAGAGCAGGGAGTCGTTCACCAGAAAGCGCGGGTTCTCGGGGTCGAGTTGGCGCAGTGGAATGAAGGTCTGACCCGTTTCCTGGTCGTGCAACACCGAATGCCGGTGGAAAAAGGTCCCGCGCCCGGAATCCTGGCCTGACAGGCGCACCCGATAGCCGTCCTGAACCAACGTGGCGTAGGCGAGGGTCTCGGCGGTGCCCCAATCGAGGGCTTGGGCGCCGACCGCCATCGCGTCGCGCGCCTCCAGGATGCGGCGCACCCGGGGGTGCACCACGAAGCCCTCGGGCAGCTCGTTCAGGCGCTGCAGCAGCGCCCCGAGCCGGTCGGCGGGGACGCCGGTGACGATGTGCTGATCCCACGGCTGCCCGATGAATGGGGCCCAGTCGGTACGATGGATCGCGGTATCGACGTCCTCCCGCTCGATCAGGCCGGGGACCACGGGCGTCTCGGCCTCCAGCAGTTTTCGGTAGCGGGTCCGCATCTGTTCGGCGGCTTCGGCCTCGAGTACGCCCTGCTCGATCAGGTGTGTGGCATAGCGCTCGCGGGTGGTCGGCAACGCGCGAATGGTGCGGTACATCTGCGGCTGCGTGGCCGCCGGTTCATCGGCCTCGTTGTGTCCCTGGCGCCGGTAGCACACCAGGTCGATCACGACGTCCTTGCCGAAGCGGATGCGGTAATCGAGTGCGAGCTGGGTCACGAAGACCACGGCCTCGGGATCGTCCCCGTTCACGTGGAAGATCGGGGCGCTGACCATCTTCGCGACGTCGGTCGCATAATACGACGACCGGGCGTCCTTCATGGTGCTGGTGGTGAAGCCGATCTGGTTGTTCACCACGATGTGGACCGTGCCCTTGGTCGAGAAGCCCCGGGTCTGCGACATGTTCAGCGTTTCCATCACCACGCCCTGGCCCGCGAAGGCCGCGTCGCCGTGGATCACCACCGGCATCACCTTCTCGCCCTGGCGGTCGTGGGTGCGCACCTGGCGCGCGCGCACCGACCCCGCCACCACCGGGCCCACGATCTCCAGGTGCGACGGGTTGAAGGCCAGCGCCAGACGCACCTGACCGCCGAGGGTCTGCACCGCGCTGGAAAAGCCCAGATGGTATTTCACGTCCCCGGTGCCGCGGTTGCGGCTGGGCCGGCCCTCGAATTCGTTGGCCAGTTCCCGCGGCGACTTGCCGAAGGTGTTCACCAGCACGTTCAGGCGTCCGCGGTGGGCCATGCCGACGACGATTTCCTCCATGCCCCGGGCGCCACTGCGCTGAATCAGCGCATTCAGCAGCGGAATCAGGCTTTCGGCCCCCTCCAGCGAGAAGCGCTTCTGCCCGACATAGCGGTGGTGCAGGTAGTGTTCCAGGCCCTCGGCGGCGGTGATGCGCTCGAGGATCGCGATCCGGGTGGCGTCGTCGAAGCCGAAGCGGCCGCGCACCGATTCGAGGCGCTGTTGCAGCCACCGTTTTTCCTCGGTGGAGGTCAGGTGCATGAACTCGGCACCGATGCTGGCGCAATAGGTATCCCGCAGGATCGCCTCGATCTGGTCCAGGCGCGCCGGATTCGGGCCATGCAGCGAGCCGGGGTCGAAGGTCTGCTTCGGGTCGACCTCGTCCAGCTGGTGGTAGCTGCGGGAGAGTTCCGCCGGTGGCTCCGCGCCATTGCGGGCCAGGGGATCGAGCTTCGCCGCGAAATGCCCGAGGAACCGGTGGGAGTTGATGTATTGCAGCACCCGGACCTGCAGGCGCTCCACCTGCAGATCGTGGACGTTGAAGCAGTCCCGATCCTCGACTCGGCGCCGGGGGACGGGGCCGGGTTCGCGGTCGAGCACGCTGAAATAATCCGCCCAGCTTGCCGGCACCGATTCGGGATCGGCCAGGTACTGATCGAACAGGTCTTCGGCAAAGGCCATGCTGTCCGGATGCAGGTCCATGCGGCGCAGCAGGGCCAGGGCCTGGGGTCGAGAGGGAGGTTCGTTCATGCCCTTCCTTGACTGTTTGGAGTCATCACGACGGATTGAGAGCCTGTCGGGTTCAGCTTAACGCGAACGGCTCGGGATTTCCGCGTCTCGCGCCGATTTCGCACACATGATTCCATGCCCCTTTGATAGTATTCGCCGATGGATGTTTCCCGTTTGCTCGATCCCCTGAATCCCGCCCAGCGCGAGGCCGTCGCCGCGCCGCCTGAACCCACCCTGATCCTGGCCGGCGCCGGCAGCGGCAAGACCCGCGTGCTGGTGCACCGCATCGCCTGGCTGATCGAGGTCGAGGGCGTCGCGCCCTGGCGTCTGCTTGCGGTCACCTTCACCAACAAGGCGGCGAACGAGATGCGCGGGCGCATCGCGACGCTGCTCGATCAGCCGGTCGGTGGCCTGTGGGTGGGCACCTTCCATGGCCTCGCCCATCGGCTGCTGCGCCAGCACTGGCAGGAGGCCCGACTGCCGGAGGCGTTCCAGATCCTGGACAGCGACGACCAGCTGCGCCTGGTCCGACGGGTGCTGCGCGCGCTGCAGATGGACGAGGCGCGCTGGCCGCCCCGCCAGGCCCAGTGGTTCATCAATGCGCGCAAGGACGAGGGCCAGCGGCCCGAGCACCTGCCCGACAGCGGCGATCCGATCTCGCGCCAGTGGGTGCGCGTGTACACCGCCTACGAACAGGCCTGCACCCGGGCCGGCGCGGTCGATTTCGCCGAGCTGCTGCTGCGCGCGCTGGAGCTGCTGCGCGACAACGCGGAACTCCTCGCCCATTACCAGGACCGCTTCCGGCACCTGCTGGTCGACGAGTTCCAGGATACCAACGATATCCAGTACGCCTGGCTGCGCCTGCTCGCGGGCACGGCGTCGCCGATCTTCGCGGTCGGCGACGACGACCAGTCGATTTATGGTTGGCGTGGGGCCCGTATCGAGAACCTGCAGCACTTCCAGCGCGACTACCCCGGCACCCGGGTGATCCGCCTGGAACAGAACTACCGCTCCAGCGCGAACATCCTGAACGTTGCCAACGCGCTGATCCGGAACAATCAGGGGCGCCTGGGCAAGGAACTGTGGACCGAGGGCCACGCCGGCGCGCCGGTGCGGGTGTTCGCCGCGATCAACGAGCAGGACGAGGCCCGCTTCGTCTGCGAAACCATCGTCCGCCATGCCGAGCACGGCGGCCTGTACCGGGAATGCGCGATCCTGTATCGCTCCAACGCACAGTCGCGGGTGCTCGAGGAGACGCTGATCGCCCGGCGCATGCCCTACCGCGTCTACGGCGGCTTGCGCTTTTTCGAGCGCCAGGAGATCCGCGATGCGTTGGCCTATCTGCGCCTGAGCGGCAACGTGCACGACGATTCCGCCTTCCTGCGCGTGGTGAACCAGCCGCCGCGGGGTATCGGCGACAAGACGCTGGAGGATCTGCGCCAGCTCGCGCAGCGCCAGGAGCTCAGCATGCATCAGGCCGCCGCGATCGCGGTCGAGGACGGGCTGCTGTCCGGGCGTGCGCGCAATGCCGTCGGCGGGTTCCTGCAACTGGTGGCCCGCCTGCATCAGGAACTGGTGCCCTTGCCGCTGCCGGCGCAGGTGGAGCGGGCGATCCTTCACTCCGGGCTGCGCGAGCATTTCGCGAACGAGAAGGGCGAGCGGGGTCAGGTCCGCCTGGAGAACCTGGACGAATTGATCGGCGCGGCGCGGGCCTTCGAGCAGGAACTCTCGGCGGGTTCGGACAGTGAGGCGATGGGCCTGAGCGAGTTCCTCGCGCATGCCGCGCTCGAGGCCGGCGAGGGTGCCGCCGATCCCGACGAGGACGCGGTGCAGTTGATGACCCTGCATTCGGCGAAGGGCCTCGAGTTCCCGCTGGTCTTCGTGGTCGGGCTCGAGGAGGGCCTGTTTCCGAACGCGCGTTCCTTGGAGGAACCCGGACGCCTGGAGGAGGAACGCCGCCTGGCCTACGTCGGCATGACCCGGGCCGAGCGCGAACTCTACCTGACCCATGCCGAGAGCCGGCGCCTGTACGGGCGAGAATCCCGCAACTCCCCCTCGCGCTTTCTGAATGAACTGCCGCGGGAGTTGGTCGAGGAACTGCGCCCGCAGGCGCGTGCCCAGCCGGCCGGCCGCTTCGCCGGCCTGAGCCGCGGGTCCGGGGTCGATCCCCAGCAGGTGGCGGCCGCCGAGGCCGGCCTGCGCATGGGCGCCCGGGTGCGCCACGCCAAGTTCGGCGAAGGCGTGATTACCCAGTTCGAGGGTGGCGGCACGTCCGCCCGGGTTCAGGTCAACTTCGCACACGCCGGCGCCAAGTGGCTCGTCCTCAGCTT
>Ga0207421_10002993_pt1 | contig 20545 bp, 18 predicted proteins | sample SodLakKL_010_SED_4_FD_187542 | JGI IMG/M metagenome (GOLD analysis project Ga0207421, IMG submission 187542) | Alkaline sediment microbial communities from Lake Tanatar, Kulunda Steppe, Russia - 8KL_010_SED (SPAdes) (version 2) | ecosystem: Environmental > Aquatic > Non-marine Saline and... | reverse complement strand
AAACTGTACCGGTAAAAATAGTGTAAATTATTGGCCTGGAGTATGGTAGAACAGGTACCAAAAAATTAAGTAATCACGGGGTAATACCTGATTAATCAGGCTGTTTATCCACTGGGTCAACATGGGAGGTATCTTAATATATCTCCTGGAAAGCGCCCTGAACTTCATGACATCTGTTGTGTGGTATGATAAAATTTTTAAGAATGAAGAAACTGCAGATTTTGATTGATCACACAGTCATACGGTTCATGAGCTCGAGGAGCAAAGCAGAGGACCGTGGCAGAGGACCTTCAGGAAAAGTAAAGGAACCGTCCACTGTGGCCAGCTTCTTGAGCGAAGCAGTTACAAAATGAAAAGATATGAAGGCCCATTTATTCAAGCAGAAATTTTCTAAAAGCCAGTAAATTTATGAAGCCTGACCCCGGAGGAGGGAATGGGTAAATGAAATGGTTCTTACAGGCTTTAGCAACTGTTTTAGCCGTTGCTTATCTTGTTTCCTGCCCTGCGTCGGGGTACGGTGGCGACTATGGGCAACAGGTACAGGATGAAGAAGAGGATCGAGATGATTACCTGGATAAAATAGAAGAAGCTGAAGAAGAGGCAGAGGAGCTGGAAGAAACTGTCGACTCCCTGGGCGCTTCTATTTACGAGCAGGAGCGCCTTATGGATGAGTTGGAAAATGATATTAGCGAAAAAGAAGAAAAAATTGACCGCTCTGAAGATGAACTGGAGGATTTACAGGCTAGTCTGGAGGAAAAACAGCAGAAGCTGCATGATCGGTTGCGCAGCACTTACATGGACGGATGGTTCAACCTGTCTTATTTACAGGTTCTCTGGGAAGCAGAAAGCATCTCTGATTTTTTCTTGAGGCTGGAGTACCTGGGCCGTCTCCTGGAACGGGACCGCAAACTGGTGGATGATGTACGCAGTGGGCGGGAGCAAGCCCGTAAGGAAAAAGATGCACTTATAGAGAGACGCTCTGAACTTGAGGAGATGGAGCAAGAGCTGCAGTCAAGGAAAAACAGGCTGGAACAAAGGAGGAAAGAAGCAGAGGCTTCGCTGGATGAAAAAAAAGATATGGTGGAAGAAATGAAAGAAGACGTGCCTCCTCCGCCTGAAACTGCGCCCCCCCCAGTGGAAGGAGGGGAAGGCATAGCTCCCGAAGAGGGGGAAATTGCCCTGGGCTGGCATTTTACCAGTATGGACAGAAGCCATTACGTGGACAACCCTCCTTCGGAAACAGGCTATAACGTTTACGCACCGGTGGCTTATTTTTTAAATGAAAGTGATGGGGAATTTAATGTAACCAGGGCACCTAATGTTATCGATGAAGCCAATGCCAGCGGTTACGAAACCTGGGTGACATTCCAGGAATTTGGTTCAGATCAGCTGGGTGAGGTGTTCAGCGACCCCGAAACTCAAACCTCGGTAATCGAGAAGCTTATGGAGCGCGCCCTGGAAGATAAGGTGGATGGTATAAACATAGATTTTGAAGAAATGTGGACTGATGAAGACGATGATTTGTCCAATGAAGATATGAGGGATGGGTTGACTGAATTCATGGAAGAGCTTTATCAGGAAACACGCCAGGAAGGGCTGCATCTTTCAGTTGACGTGGTCCCTCCGCCTAATGTGTTCTACGATCATTCTGCCCTGGCTGAGGTTTCAGATCATATTATAGTGATGACTTACGACCAGCACTGGGGATTAGCAGCAGGAGCGGGACCGGTAGCTTCTTTGTCCTGGACTGAAGATAAAATTAACAGCATCCTGGATAGGGGAGTTCCCCCGGAAAAACTGGTGCTGGGGGTTCCTTTTTACAGCAGGGAATGGAAGTTTGCACCGGAAGAAGAAGGATCCCAAAATTATGAACTTGATGATATGAGCCACATCAGCACGGAAGTATGCCTGCAGATAGAGGAAAATTTTGATGAAGACGAATCCACTTCTTATTACCAGAGAGGTGATTCTACTGAAGAATTAAAAGAAGTTAGTTTTACGGAAAGTGGGGAACTGCTGCTGGCGGAGTATAAAAAAGACGATGGCGAAGATTATCGCTACCAGGTATGGCTGGAAAACTATAATTCTCTGCGCAAGCGTTATGCCCTGAAAGAAGAGTACGGGCTGGCGGGTATAGCAGCCTGGAGCCTGGAATGGCAGGATGCCGATAGAAGATCCTGGTACGAAATGAGGCAGTAATATTTTTGCGGTCGCAACTGTGCTCAGGCCCTAGCATTGGATAATTATTACTTGAGGAAGCTCATGAACCGTCCTGGTGGCTCCGCTCATCTTTAATCTTGAAGGCCAGGCAGATACAATTAATAAACAATAGATAGAAAAAGAGGGGTGTTGACATGAAATTAAAAAAAGAAGTATGGGCTGTACTGGTTTTTCTTGTGGCGATTGCCATAACCGGAATTTCTGCAGGTTGCGAAGTGGAAGATTACGATATGGATACAGATGAAGAGTTCCAGCAGGCAGTAGACGAAGCAGTAGAACAGGTTATGCGGGAAAAAGAAAGCAAAGAAGAGGTTTCGGAAGAGATAACCGGCAGGTTTTCCGACAGGTATGAAAAAAGTGATATAAAAAATTACCTGGAAGTTAGCCTGGACAATAAAGAGGAGGAGCTGGAAAACCGCTCTGAAAACCTGGAACTAAGGATTATAGAGCTGGAAGAGGAATTTGTAAAGGCCCTGGATGAGCTGGAAGATCAGGCAGAAGAAGCTGAACTGGAAGGAATAAAAGAAGAAATTTTTCCTCTGGAGGAGGAGCTTGACCAGTTATACGATGATCTGGATGAGGTAGAAGAAAAAAGCCTTATGGAAGTAGTGGAGCACCTGGAAGAGATGAAAGAGATTCTGAAGAAGATAATGGAAATAGTAGAAGAACCACTGGAAGCTGTATAGTCTGACGATTCCATTGTCTCCCTTTTGGGCCTTCGCTTCGGGGATGCTCGAAACATCCCTGAAGCGAAACTCTTTGCAAAATTTAACTGCTCAGGCCCATACGCTAGCCACAAGGGACAGTTACTTCGCTTTCCCGTAACGGCCCTCCGTTTCGCTCCGGATACGCTGTGTGATTTGGGGACAGGTCCATCGTCTTCCCTTTTTGTCCTTAAACCCAACCGATCCTGCGCTTCGCTTGAGGGAACGCTGGAACAGTCCCTGGTTCCGCTATTCTTAAATCTTGCAGGCTGAACGGTGGTTCTTTCCTGGCCGATTAAGTAGTTACTCTCAGGAAATGCCCGTTGCTAAAGCAAAGCTGCGGCTTCCCTGTCTACAATGAAGATAGCATTCCTGTGTAGCTGTAGAAAAGATGCGGGTACCCGGGTGGAAATTTTGCCACATGTAGCCTCCTTCATCGCCCGGGCCTTGTTTTCACCGCTGGCTAAAAGAACTATCTTCTCGGCTTGCATGATTCCCCTCATACCCATAGTAATGGCCCGGCGGGGAACTTCTTCTGGTGAGTCAAAAAAACGGCTGTTTGCTTCTACGGTTTCTTCCTCTAACTCTACCAGGTGTGTCCCGGTTTTTAAATAGTTGTGGGGTTCATTAAAACCTATATGACCGTTTACTCCGATACCCAGGATCTGTAAATTAATGCCGCCGGCTTCAGAGATTTTCCGGTCATATAACCTGCAGGCTTGAGATGGGTCGCTATCCAGGCCCGGGGGAAGGTGTATGTTTTGAGGAGGCACATTAACCAGATGGAAAAAGTGGCGGTACATATAAAAGTGATAGCTCTGGGGATGGTCTGGTGAGAGCCCCAGGTACTCATCCAGGTTAAAGGTTGTCGTATTGCTGAAATCCAGCACTCCATTACGGCACATCTGTACCAGCCGGTGGTACATCCCTTCCGGCGTAGAACCGGTAGCAAGTCCTAACACGGGATTATTATTAAGGATTACCTGGCCGGCTACCAGGTTTGCGGCTACTTCACTTAACTGCTGGTAGTCATTTACTATTTGTATTTTCATAACATGCCTCCTGCTCTATTTTATGGTGATTGTCTGCAGATGAATTATACCCGGATCATGTTACAGATTATATGACTGGTATTAGTATTAATCATTTAAACACTCTTATCTTTTCCTCTTTTTTTTCAACACTGGCAATATGATTCCTGCAGGCCGTGTTTATTTACTGTTACCTACTTGACAATAAAGCTGAATCAGGGAGATATTGCTTGTATGGTGATAGTTTCGTTCGGAGCGTATTTTCAGGTGCTTTTTTTTTGCAAAACCAGCAGGATTTTATTTTTTTTTGAAGAAAAGTCTGTCTGGAGTATTTATTTTGTTTATGCTATTGCACTCAATATATCCATGCTTGTTAAATTGATTACTAAATCTTTTCTTGAGCCTGGAGCAGGCTGGCTGGGATCTTTTTAACATTCCCTTCATGCTGGACGGTTAAACCTGAACAGGCTTATTATTAGACTAAAGCCATATATGGTCACCGGAGGCAAAGATTAACCTTGACAAAAACATCTAAATCCTCCTGGGAAAAAGGCTTTACCGATCTTCATGTGCATATTTTGCCGAATATTGATGACGGCCCACAGTCAGTGGAAGAATCTGTGTTGCTGGCAGGGGAGCTGGTAAAGTATGGTTTTGATACGGTAGTTGCTACGCCGCATTTTATTGAAGGAGCTCCTTCAAACCAGGAAATTTGGAGAAGTTACCGGTTCCTGGTTAATGAACTGGAGCAGAGAGATATACCATTACAGGTGCTGCCCGGGGCGGAAATTACCTTAGACAGTAATTTGCTTAAAAGGGCAGAGGACGGGAAACTGGTTTCCCTGGGTGGAGACAGCAATTGGCTGTTGTTAGAGTTGCCTTTATGGCAGCCGGCGCCTGACTACCTGGAAGATTATTTGTTTGAATTAAACGCCACTGGTTACGGAGTGATCATTGCCCACCCGGAGAGGGTCCAGGAATTCCAGCACGACCTGGACAGGCTGTACCGTCTGGTTTACCGGGGAGCTTTATGCCAGGTCACCCTGGGAAGCCTTACCGGCCTTTTCGGTAAAAGCGCTCATCGTACTGCCTGGAAAGCAATGCAGTGCAACCTGGTCCACCTGGTTACCACAGACTGCCACCGTCCTGGTAAAAGGCTACAGGCCGTCCCTCAAGCATTGAGTATGTTAAACCGTTACTGGAGAGGTGAAGCGATAGAGTTATGGCTGAAAAAGCATCCCCAAAAGATACTTCAAGGGGAAGACCTGGAATTTTATGAGCCGTTACTTCCTTCCAGGAAGACCTGGAAAGATCTGTTTGGCCGTTTAAATCCCTGGAACAAAGTTACCGGAAAAGGCAAAAACTTCAGGGGTTAGTTATTTTAAAAGTAACTGCAAAACTATTTAATTTGTAACTTATAGAGGGAGGAGAATTTTTTGGAACAAGAGCTGGATTTACGTGCTTTGCTGCAGGTTCTGGCAGGGGGCTGGAAGATTATACTGGCTATAACGGTTTTGGCCGTGTTGATCAGCGCATTGTTGACTTTTTATTATCTCACCCCCAATTACCAGGCCAGCAGCACGGTTATGGTTGTGCAGGAAAGGGACACCCCGGAACAAATATACGATGACGTCAGGACCAGCCGGCAGCTGGTAGAAACCTACCAGAGGCTCATAAGCAGCATGACCATCATGGATGAGGTAATAGAGATACTGAACCTGGATTACTCTTTCAATAAACTGGAAGATATGGTGGAAGTTAATCAAAAAGGTGAAACTGAAATTATAGAAATCAGCGCCACCCACCAGGAACCGCAGAAAGCTGCCCGGATTTCCAACCAGGTGGCCGAAGTATTTCAAAACAAGGTAGGAGACTTCTATAATATTGAAAATGTTAATATAATTGACCGTGCCCGCACCCCTGAATCACCGGTAAGCCCGCGGCCAAACCTTAACCTGGCGGTTGCGGCAGTACTGGGCTTGATGGCGGGAACCGGGCTGGTGTTTTTAAAAGAAGCTTTAGATAATACTGTTAAATCAAAAAATGAATTGGAACAGATCATACCGGTACCTATACTGGGTATCATACCCAAACAAGAAACTGTTTCAAAAGAAAAGACTAAAAAGAAAAAAAGTTCCCTGCAGAGCAAACCAGCTCAAAATTTAGAGGTTATATCTGATCATCGTTCACCTGTAACCGAGGCATTTCGGGCAATTAGAAGCAATCTGGAATTTGCCTCCCTGGACCAAAAGGTCAAGACACTCATGATGACTTCACCGGACCCGAACAGCGGAAAATCTAGTTCCATTGCCAACCTGGGGTCGGTACTTTCCCAGACGGGGGCAAGGGTCCTGTTAGTAGATGCCGACCTGCGCAAGCCTACCCTTCATAGTTTTTTTAGACTAAGTAATCGTAACGGTTTAACCAGCCTCCTGGTTAACAAGCATATGGAATTAAAGGAAGCAGTACAGGTGTCTTTCGTGGATAATTTATACCTGTTAACCAGCGGTCCTCTTCCTCCCAACCCGGCGGAGCTCATGGGCACGGAAAAAATGAAAGAACTGGTCGGGATGCTGGCAGAGAATTACGATTACGTGCTTTACGATACCCCTCCTCTTAACGCAGTTATAGATGCCGCGGTGTTAGCACGCCTGGTTGATGCCAGTGTGATGATAGTAAGGTACGGGGGTACCAGCCGGGAAGAAATACAACATGCCTGGGAACAATTAAAGAGCACTAACACCCGGGTAATCGGCAGTATTTTAAACGAGGTGCCCGCAGGGAAACACGGTCACTATTATTACTATTACCGTTATGAGTAAGAGATTTTTGCACCCCGCACGGAAAAGGGTTTTATATATAAGAGCGGCCTGTTTGTCTTTGCAAGAAGGAGGCACTTGATAATAATGTTTAAAAAAACAGCGCTGGTAGCTGTATTAATAATTTGCCTGGGCTCCCTGGGTGCAGGGGGGTATCTGTTGTACCATACCCTGGAAGGGGTTATGAGCCTGGCAGAAGCCTCGGCCGGTCATGTAGAAGATAAATCATTAATAGATGATCTTTATCATGATTATTCCCCCGAACCGTCTACTTTTTTGATCTACGGGGTAGACACGGGAGAATGGATAGACGGCGACTACCGTGATGGAACGGGGCGAGCCGATACCATTATACTGGTTAAAGTGTTCCCGGATAAAAATGAGGCTTCACTGCTTTCCATCCCCCGAGACACCCTGGTAGAAATACCCGGGAAGGGAAGCGACAAGGTTAACCATGCTTACAACTATGGTAAGGCGGAACTGCTGGCGGAAACAGTGGAAAATTTCGCCGGCATACCGGTGGACTATCATGTAGGGTTGGAATACACAGTTTTCAGGGATACGGTGAAGCTTTTAGAGGGAGTAGAAGTAGAAGTGGATCGGACTATTGATTCCCGGGGGATAATTCTTCACCCCGGGGTCCAAGTACTGGACGGGAAAGAAGCTTTTGCCCTGGTTTCCTGTCGTTCGGATCCCCTGGGGGATATAGACCGGGTGGAACGCCAGCAGCGTTTTATAAAGGCTATGATTGATGAAGCTTCCGATAAAAGTCTGGATGAATTGCTTTTTTCTCTCATGGCGGTATGGAAAAACCTGGACACCGACCTGGAGATGATAGAAGCGGTGCTGCTGGGGTATAAATTAAAGGATATCCGGGAAGAGGATGTGGCCATGGAAACAGTCCCGGGCTGGTTTTACAACCCTAACGGGGTTAGTTACTGGGATCCTGATGACCGCGAGACGGAGGAAAAAATTGATATATTGTTTAAAGGGGAAAGCTAATGTCACAAGAAAGAAACAGGCAGCACATCCTGAAAAAGAGCTGGCATAAACTCCGGGAAAATAAAACTAAAATCGCTCTGCTGGTAATATTTTTTTTTATGATGGTTTTTGGCTGGGTTATTCAGCTGGGCATCTCCCTGGAAAAAACCATGTTAAGCCAGGAGTATTATGAAAAAATCCTGGATAGTGCTGATGTAGAAGGATTGAGAAATCAACTTCTAAAAGAGGTTACTCGGGACCTGGATGATCACCTGTTGTGGGATGAATCTCTAATACAGAAAGCATTCATGGCGACAGCTGATAAACGCTGGATAAGGGAAGAAGCTAAAAACATGGTAAAAAAGACCCTTTTAGCTCTCCAGGGAGAAAAAGATCAGCTGCACCTGACGCTGGATTTAGAAGAACAGGAAGAAATTTTTAAAGAGAAACTTAAAGATAAAACCCTGGCTAATTCCCCGGAGGAGCTGGAGGTTATCGACGCCGGGGAAGAAGATCTGGACAAATTTATTGAAGAAACTTTTTCTTTTCCTGAAAATGTAACCCTGTTTAGTTCTACGGAGGAAGAAAAGAAAAGGGAGCACCTGGAGAAAGCCCAAAGCTGGATAAGCGCCTTACGGTTATTTATTTATACCGCTCCTTATCTTGTGATAGTATTACTGGCGGCCATGACAGTCTGGATCACCGGTTATAAAGGGATGCTTAATTTACTGGGGGGCAGTATGGCGGCTTCGGGTCTAACTTTTATGCTTTCCTGGCAGACAGCCCGGGCATGGCTGGATAATAATATTTTTTCTTTACTAAAAGAAAACAGCTTTCAAGTGGTAAGAATGATCTGGCCTTACCTGGATGAAGGCTGGCTATTGAGTCTGACCGGTGATATCTTAAACCAGGTTTCCCTTATTTTTGCCGGAGCAGGGATGCTTTTATTGCTGGTTGCCCGTCTCAGGGTTCCCCGATCATGAATTAATTTGAACACATTTATCCGAAACCGGATCTGAAGCCATTTGATTTACATCACTTAAAATACAGCCCCAGGGGGTTAGTTAATGCTTTTCCTTTTTCACCCTCAACTTTTGCCCTCACGTAAGCACTCCGGGGCAGGCTTTCTTCCAGGTATAATGTTTCACCGCGGTAGATGATTTCCCCTCCGGAAATCCATTTGATGGCGGTATGATTGCTGGCTTCCAGGGTAATGGCACTGGTTTCCCGCTCAATTTTCATAGATTCAATTTTAGGAGGGTTGGGACCCAGTACCGCATAAAATCGGCCCTCTTCCATGACTTCCCTGGCCTGTTCATAGCCCGGTTCATCCATTAAAAAGATACTGCAGGAGGTTCCCAGGTGTTTGCTCTTGTGCATATCATCACTGGCAAAACCCCATACCGGGCGTTCCGGCATGAGCTTATGAAGAACTTTATCCCATAATTTACGGTCTCCGGGGTATCGGTCATCCCGGTTTATTATTTCCATCCCTACCAGGTGAGGGTAATCCTGAAAATACTGAAGGTACCAGTTGGATTCATAGTCGTACCTCCCGGGATGATAAAAAACCGCCAGGCCGTCTTTGTCGGCTATTCCTTTGAGTAAGCGGTTTTCGCTGGTAGAGCTGCTTTTAAATGAAGAAAAATAGCTCCCCAGATGATGAGTATTTGATAATTCGTTGGCGGGTACGGCCACCATGTTTAATTTGTTTGGATGGCGGTGGTATTTTTCCCAGGGCCAGGTCACCCGGTTATGGTCGGTAATCGCCAGGACACGGTAGTTGTGTTTTCGGTACATATCTATAACTTCCGCCGGCGAATAATCACCCCCGCTTTTACTGGTGTGGGTATGCAAGTTAGCCCGGTACTGGTTGCTTGTTTCCCAGTTGACTTCCTGGTAGGGGCTTTCAATTTCTTTGAGGGGCTTTTCTATTTCTTTTGACATTTGGCTGTCTTCCGGGGAACTGGAAAATGGGCCCGGTGACCACACGGCCAATCCTCCCAGGGCAGCCAGGAGGACCAGAAGGATAAGCAACATGAACAGTTTTACATAAAGCATTTTTTTACCTCCCGGGAATAAACAGGTATAAAAATACAGAAGGGCAGGGAGATGATTTTTTAATACTTAACATGTGGTATCTGGTATTTAGCATGTGCTCAAGAAATGTTTTTATGAGTAACTACTCAGCCTTTCGTGCGGATGGGTCTGCCGTCTTGTTCCTGGATGGTTCGTTAACCAAAGCTAAGGGCTCAGCTTCAATGCTCCGGCGGTCTTCCCTCGACATTCACCATCCGTGGTTCAGGTCTCGGCGACCTTCTCCTGAAAAAAATAGGGAAGAATTCAAGATAGAAATTTGCAGGTTTTTAAATAAGGTTAAAGAAAAATATTAAGTAACTGCTTAAGGCCAATACGCTATCCACAGGGGACAGTCCCTTTACTTTCTATCATCCTGATTTAATTTTATAGCCAGGTTTATGCATATACCTGGCCCAATAAAGAGGTGGTGTGAAAAATGGCTAAAAGATTTATTAAAATTTTCCTGGCGGGAGCTTTTTTAACGGCTGCCGGGGCAATGTTCTGGTGGGTGCTGGCGGTGCCGGGGGTATTGTTGCTGCTCCTGGGTTTAATCTCCTTTATACTTTTTTCCTTTCAAAATAAAAACCTCCTGAGGGAAAAAAGCAGGGTGCAGGAAATCATAAGAGAATCGGACAAAAAAACAGGCTTAATTTCGGCAACCGGCAAGAACAGAGAAGTGGGGAACTGCAGCTTTACGGTATTGCTGGAAAACCACGTTAAAAAGGAACAGGCCGGCGACAGCCGGGAAGGAAGCCATAACCGCATCTCCAATCAACACGGCCTTTCTATTTACCTGGAAAAGCTTGGTTTAAACTTTTTAATGGATACAGGACCTGACGCTACGGCTTTTAATAACGCCAGGGCGCTGGGGATTGATATCACCCGGATCCAGGGAGTTTTTATCTCTCACGGGCATTTTGACCACGGGGGTGGGCTGGATTACTTTCTGAAAAACAACCGGCAGGCCCCGGTTTATCTTTCAGAAAAAGCCATAAAAGAAGAGTACTATGCTAAAGTAGCCGGGGTAATAAAAAGAGAGCTTTCCCTGGACCACTACCTCCTGGATGAGCACCCGGACCGTTTTGTGTTTATAAAGGAATTTACAGAGATAGCCCCCGGGGTATGGGTTATTCCTGCTATGGATCAACATCATCCTTTACCCTCTGGAAACCGCATGCTGTACCGGAAAACCACCCGCGGCCTGGAACAGGATGATTTTGACCACGAACAGGCTTTGGTCATCAAGCAGGAAGAAGGACTGGTAGTCTATTCCGGTTGCTGCCACAACGGGGTGCTTAATGTAATGGATACGGTAAAGAAGCATTTTCCAGGTGAAAAGGTTAAAGCTATTTTAGGAGGTTTCCACCTCTATAACCCGGTCTTGCTAAAAATGGAAGAAAAGAAAGAAGAAGTGTCCTCCCTGGGAAAAAGGCTAAACGAGAAGGAATTTGAAAAATGTTTTACCGGCCACTGCACCGGGGGGGAAGCTTATTCTATCCTGGAAGAAGAACTGGGGGACAGGTTGGTTTACTTTTACACCGGTGCCAGCTTTAAGCTCTAGACGTGGAGTTTCGGGGTAGTTATGGGCAGCTATTCTTTATACCTGTTTGACACCGGTTACCGGAAAAATGAGCTAAAATACCCGGCTGGGTACGCTTGAGGACTATTTAGCGTCCTCCAGAGTTCCTTCTTCTTGTAAAACGGAGAGGAATACCTCCACCAGCCGGGGGTCAAACTGGGTGCCGGAACAGCATTTAATCTCTTTCACTGCACCACTAATGCTCATGGGGTCCCGGTAGGGGCGGTAATTGGTCATGGTATCAAAGGCATCTACAATAGAAAGGATACGGCATTCTACGGGTATTTCATGCCCCTCTATGCCCAGGGGGTATCCGCTACCATCCCATCGTTCGTGATGCCTTAATATCAGGTCAGCTATGTCTGCCAGGTCGTTGGAGGACAGAGCAATGCGGTAACCTTTTTCCGGGTGTTTTTTCATGGTTTCCCATTCTTCTTCATTAAGGGGGCCTTTTTTAAAAAGGATGCGATCCGGAATACCTACTTTCCCCAGGTCGTGGACTCGGGCAAGAAGCATCAGGTTGGAAAGTTGTTTAGGGGCGAGTTCAACAAGCTTGCCAATTTTTAGGCACAATTCTTCCAGGCGGCGGAGGTGGCCCTCGGTAATAAAGTCCCTTTCTCCCAGGGTAACCAGAAGAGAGTCAATGATTTGAGCACGTGGGTCGTTGCCCCGGTGAAGTTTTTCCCGGTACATCAGGTCGTCTGCTTCTTTATAAGTGTCCCTCAAGTTTTTTTGAGGTTCCGCAGCAGTGGAAATACCCACGGATATGCTCAGGTGAAGCTGGCGCTGCTCCTGATTGTAATTCTTTACTGCATCATGGAGGCGCCGGGCGATTTTTTCGGCGGCTTTTTTACCAGTCCGGGGCAAAATAGCCACAAACTCATCCCCTCCTACCCTGGTTAGGATATCAGAAGAACGCATGGTGTTTTTTATGACCCTGGCTCCGTTTACCAGCAGCTGATCACCCTGTTCATGCCCCATAGTATCGTTTACCAGCTTTAAACCGTTGATGTCGATGGATATTATGGATACTGGATATTCACGGCTGTGGTTTAAACGGTCCATCTCGTTTTCGAAGTAGGCCCGGTTATACAATCCGGTAAGCTGGTCATGCATGCTTAAAAATTTTAACTGTTCTTCGTAACGCTTGCGCTCGGTAATGTCGCGCCCTACTCCCCGGAAGCCGGTGATGTTCCCTCGGGCATCCCGGGTAGGGGTTATAGAAAATTCCCCAAAACCGATAGATCCGTCTTTGCGGAGTAGCTCCAGGATCACGGTATTATTGGTTTTCCCGGATAAATAGACCTGGTTAAACTTACTAAAAACTTCTTTATGATTTTTGCTTATTTCTCTGAAGTTCATCCCCAAAAATTCTTTTTCAGAGTATCCCAGCATAAGAGCAGAGGCCCGGTTGCAATAGGTGATATTACCTTCCAGGTCAACTTCGTAGTAACCGTCTTCTACCGTTTCCAGGATTTCCTGGTACTTCTCTTGAGATTCTTTTAGTGCTTCTTCCGCTTGTTTACGCTCGGTAATATCTATCACAGTGATAAAACCGGCGGGTTTACCACTATAATTAATGGTAGCCCCTGTCAGGGTGACCCATTTTTCTTCTCCACTCCCGGCAATGATCTTGAAATCATAAGGTGAAGGGGCATCTTTACCGGATTGTCTCTTGTTTCCTCTTTCCATAATCAGCGCACGGTAGTCAGGATGTACGATTTCCCAGTAACGCATCAGGTAAAGTTCTTCCTTGGCATAACCGGAGATTTTTTCCCCGGCGGGATTTACATATACCCAGAAATCATCCTGGTAGATCATGATAGCAAAAGGGGAGTTTTCAGCCAGTGCCTTGAATTTTTCTTCGCTTTCACTCAGGGCTTTACGTGCCTGGTAGATCCGGGTGTTATCGGAAAAAACCATGACTGCACCGTTTATTTTACTTTCCCGGTCTTTAATAGGTGTAGCGCTGTCACTGATATTAAGCCGGGTTCCATCCCGGGTTACCAGGGTGGTATCATCGGACATGATTGCCGGTTTACCGGTACGTAACACGGTACGGAGAGGGTTGGTCAATTCATCACCGGTAAGGTCACTTACCAGGAACGCTACCTTTTCCATGGGCAGGCCCTCTGCTTCTTTAAAAGACCAGCCGGTAAACTTTTCTGCAACAGAATTAAGATAAGTAATATTACCTGCTGCATCAGTAGCAATGACCCCGTCGTTTATAGAGTTAAGAATGCCTGAGAGGTGCTCCTGGCTTTCCCTGGGACAATCCTCCAACCGAATGCCCCCCCTGGTAAATTATTAGGGTTAAAGCAGTAAAGTATCTTGAAGGAAATATTTTAAAAAAACTCATCTTTATCATATCAAAACCTAAACATTTTTCAAATAATAAATGTAATTGCTTACATAAAAAAGTTTAATATCCCAAAAAAGGGCCACGGAGAAGGCTTATATTTGTCTGTCAACTTCCCTCTGCAGGAAGAAGGATAAAAAAAAGAGGGATAGAAGTTTATTAGAGAAAATAATATTATGGTACCTGATCTGGCATTTCGAGCCAGGATGTATCCCCGGGTAGTCTCGGGTTGTGTGTGGTAATCCGGAGAGATCAGAGGTGAGATTCCCGGAGGAACAATATGGAGATGGAGGTAGGTAATATGGAAGGCGGAGTGCAGGTAAGGCATTATTTTTCTCCCCGGTACGACAGAGAAAAAAAATTCCACTTAGCAGGTTGGGGAATGTTTTTGATTTTAGCAGCGGTGCTCCTGGTTTACTGGGAAGAGTTTCGGAACCTGGAGCATATCGAGGCGCTTTACTTTGCCGTAGCCGGGACAGCCGGGGAGTACATCTTTCGAGCAATTACTTTCCTGGGCGATGACGAGGGGTTTATGCTTATTATTGCCCTGGTTTACTGGTGTTTTAACAAGTCGATAGGTTTCTGGGCCCTGGTGGCACTGCTGGTTTCCGCGGGAGTAAATTTTGGTATAAAAGAGATTACTGATCTCCCGAGGCCTGAGATTTCCGGGATAGAGCATCCGGATAACCCTGCTTTCCCCAGCGGCCACACCATGTCTTCCCTGGTGCTGTGGGGTTACCTGGCAGTGAGCTTTCAACGCCGAGATTTTTGGATCTGGACCCTTATAGCTGTAGTCATGATCGGGGTATCCCGGCTGTTTTTAGGATACCATTTTGTGGGTGATGTTATCGGCGGGCTTTTACTGGGTTACCTGTTTTTGGCCTTATTTTTTAAGGCATACTATTCCTGGTACCATGGTGCTACCCGTTTAAGCTTCAGGGTAAAAATGATAGCGTTCTTCCTGGGAGCAGTAGCTGCACTCCTGGCGGTAGTGTTTCTGCCTTTTACCGCTGACCTTTTGATGGTGCTGGGCTTTCTTGCCGGCGGGTGCCTGGGCCGTGTTCTGGAAAAAGAAACCGTGGGCTTCAGTACTGAGGGGAACCTGCTGCAGTATGTTTTAAGAATGCTGCTGGGGGCCCTGGGGATAGCCCTGGTGATCGGGGTGCTGTTGCCTCTCTTATCCTATCATGTGGCAGTGGAATTTTTTCTTTTTGCCCTGGCAACTTTCTGGGCTTTTTATCTGGCGCCACTGTTATTTGTTAAACTTAAGCTTTGTAAATCTGCAAAGGAATAATATTCCTGCCTGAAGACAAACAGGAGTCCCCGTGCTGAACTGTTTTCTGTGGGTAAAAGATAAATAAAAAGGCTTCTATCTACATCTTCCCCCGGTGCTTGATCTAATTGCGAACTTAACCCCGGGAGGTTTTACCTGGCATTGCCAAGTAAACGGATAAATCGAATTTTAGTTTATGACCATTGATTGGTTAAACAATTTAGGAAAGAGTGGTTGATTTATGGTATTTATTCCGCTGTTAATTCTAGTTATAAATATATTGTATATTTCCTTACTTACTATTCGCACTATGTTTACCCTCAAGGGACAGAGATATTACGCCTCGGCTACCAGCGCTGCAGAAGCTTTTGTCTTTGTCCTGGGAATAGGACTGGTTATAGACAATTTAGATAACCTGTTAAACTTGTTTGCTTATGCAGGCGGTTTTTCTATCGGTATTCTTCTGGGAACCAGGATCGAAGACAGGCTGGCCCTGGGATACATAACCGTTAAAGTTATTAGTAAACATTGTGATTACCCTTTACCTCAATTACTGAGGAGGAAAGGGTTTGGAGTTACCTCATGGTTGGGAGAAGGGCGCGGGGGCCAGCGGCTGGTAATGGAGATCCTGTCCTCACGAAAAGATCAGAAGGATCTTTACAGCTATATAGTTTCCTGTGACCCGGAAGCGTTTGTGATTTCTTATGAACCGCAACATTTTCGGGGAGGTTTTTGGGTAAAAAATTTGCGCAAGTACTGTAAAAAACACGGGAAACCCCGTGAATATCCTTTTGAAGACTTTTTCCCCAAGGTGGATTAATACTCGTTAACTGTCAATACGCCAGCCACAGGTAAATAAAGGGGCTGAATCAAGTGTATTTTTGAGTCAGCCCCTTTAAAGGTAAAGTTATTCATGTTTTTAAAAAAGCTTAGCTTTCCCGGGCCATAAATTGCCTCAGTGATTGAAAAACCCCATAACCAATGCCCAGGAAGGTCATGAGACGGGAACTCTGGGGTGACGAGGTGAACCTTTTCATGGCAGAAAAGAACAGGTATCTTTCCAGCATTTGCGTAACCTTGCCCAGGAAGTTCCCGCCCTGGCGAAGAGCATTACGGCCCACAGCTATCGTGGCCATTACTTCTCTTTCGCCACGTTCCAGGATGCTTTCTATACGGCTTATCAGCTTGCTGGCAGTAAGCCAGAGTTTAATAAACCCTACTAAAAGAACCAGTAGAAGGAGAGTATTTAAGATGGTGGATACCATCAAACCATAAAGTAAAACAGTTTCGTTCATAAGGGCACCCTAACTTTCTTAACTATTTAGATCTTTTTCAGCATCGTCAAGAACATTTTGTGCTTCTTTGTTTTGGGGCATTTTTTCCCTGAGTTTGGCAATCAATTCCTGGGATGAGCTTTTTACGGCTTCTGATTTTTCACGGGCTCTGTCCACCGCCAGGTCTTTAACTTCTTTGCCTTTTTGTGAAATTTGTCCTCGGGTTTCTTTTCCTGATGCCGGGGCAAAAAGGATACCTGCTACAGTACCGATAACTGTTCCTACCAGTACGCCTGCCAAAAAATCTCCTTTACCGTTCATGTACATCACTCCTTTATCTTTTACTCTATTTTATGGTATAAATTAGATTATGTAAAGAATAAATAAAATATAAATAAGAAAACAAGAAAAACCATGATAATCTAGTCTCAAGGAATAATAAATATGATGTAACTGCTTGGGCCCATACGCCAGCCACAGGGGACAGTTCCTTCCCTTCGCACCGGGGACACTGGACCACTCCCCGGGCTCCGCTTGATGGAAAAATTGCAATGTAATGATAAAATAGACGTAACTACTAAGCCTGTATAAAGGTTAAAAACGGTGGTATGGTCGGCCAATAGAAATACTTAAAAGTTAAAATGGCTTCCTAGCTAATATAACCATGTGGGGTAAGATACATACCACCGGTGTTGAAAATTTATGAGATTTTTAAGAGATGTATATGAAATTAGTTTATTAGTGTCGATAAGTGCGCTTACCCTGGAAATATTCTGGCAGCAAAAAAGCTTAACAGATTCTGTGTTAAGGGGTGAATTAGCAATGAAATGTGAAATTATCACGGTGGGAACGGAGATATTAATGGGGCAAATAACCAATACTAACGCCCGCGATATGGCCCGGCAGCTTCAGCAACTGGGTATAGGAGTTTATTACCATACGGTAGTAGGTGATAACGGGCAGCGTCTGAAAGAAGTATTCATGAGAGCCCTGGAAAGAACGGATCTGGTCCTTCTAACCGGAGGCCTGGGTCCTACTCAGGATGATTTAACCAGGGAAACAGTAGCAGAGGTCATGGGACTCCCCCTGGAAAAAAACCGCCGGTGGGAAGAAAGACTGGAGGAATTTTTCCGGGAACGGGGACGCACCATGTCGGTAACCAACCGCAAACAAGCAAAGGTACCCCGGGGAGGGGTTTTATTGCCCAATGAAAGGGGAACCGCCCCGGGCATCTACCTGGAAAAAGAAGATAAAACTGTGATCATGTTGCCCGGTCCTCCCAAAGAGTTGAATTACCTTTTTCAGGAGCAAGTGTCTCCCAGGCTAAAAGAAAAACTGGAGAAGTCAGGTGAACTGGCAATTTTGAAATCAAAAGTACTCAGAGTCATAGGCCTGGGCGAATCGACCATGGCGGAAAAGATCAGCCCTGTCTTGGAAAAGCAAACCAACCCTACTATAGCACCCCTGGCCAAGATGTCGGAAGTACACCTGCGCATTACCGCCCGGGCCTCTAATTCCCGGGAAGCCGATGAGTTGATTTCACAAACCAAAAGAGAAATAAAAGAAATACTGGGGGATTATATTTACGGGGAAGATGAGGAGGAATTAGAGCAAGTTGTGGCGAAAATGCTTTGGGACCATAAAAAAACCCTGGCTCTGGCGGAATCATGCAGTGGGGGGCTTCTCTGCAACCGGTTGACCAACATTCCGGGAAGTTCTAGCTTTTTGTGGAGCGGCCTGGTTACTTACAGCAACAGCGCTAAAAGCGCCCTTCTGGGAGTAGATGAGTCAATCCTGGAGGAAAAAGGGGCAGTCAGCCCTGAGGTGGCTTACATGATGGCAAACGGAGCCCGTAATAAAGCGGGAAGTGATATAGGCATTAGTATTACCGGTATTGCAGGCCCCGGTGGAGAAACGCCTGAAAAGCCGGTAGGTTTGACCTACCTGGCCCTGGTTGCTCCTGATAAAAATTTTTGCCGCAAATACCAGTGGTGGGGTGACCGCAAGGAAATTAAAGAGAGGGCTGCTCAGTCAGCTCTGCAGGTATTGCGGCTTTATTTGATGGGAAAACTTGATTAACTGATAAAACTAAATCTTCTTTAAAGGCATCTATATTATATTAACCGTTAGTCATGTTTCCAGAGTTGTTTGTTTGGCAGTAACTGCTAAGGTCAATACGTTAGCCACAGGGGACGGTTCCTTCGCTTTCCCGTAACGGTCCTCCGCTTCACTCCAGTATAATAATTGTAGGAGCTTCATAACGGTAAGGCAGGGATTGCGGGAACTTTACGGGAGGGACAGTAGACTTGGATAAACATAGTGGGCGGACACCGGTTGAAAAAGCCATAGATGAACTGGTGGAGCGCAGTAAAAAGAAAGGCGAGTTAACCTATGAAGAGGTGGTTCAGCACTTTCAATCTTACGGAATCCCCGAAGAAAAACTGGACGAACTCTATGAACAGATCATCCAGGAAAAGGCAAAGCAAGTTGATCAGGAGAAAATATCACCTGAACCCGAAGCAAAAGATGACCACGAAAAGAACAGGCACCAGGGGGAAAATAATTCTTATGAAGCTAATTTGAAGGCTGACTTATCCGGTGAGGATCACGAAAGTGACCCGGTAAAAATATACCTTAAAGAAATAGGAAAAGCGCCTTTATTAAATGCAGAAGAAGAAATTGAGCTGGCCAGGCGGATTGAGCAGGGAGATCAAAACGCCAAAAGGAAGCTGGTTGAATCCAACCTGAGGCTGGTAATAAGCGTAGCCAGAAAGTATCTGGGAAAAGGGTTGTCTTTTACGGATTTAATCCAGGAAGGAAATGCAGGACTTATCAGGGCAGTGGAAAAGTTCGATTACCGTAAAGGTTACAAGTTCAGCACCTATGCAACCTGGTGGATAAGACAGGCCATAACCCGGGCCATTGCGGATCAGTCCCGGACTATCCGTCTTCCGGTACATATGGTAGAAACGGTTAACAACCTGGTGCAGGTGTCCCGTCAACTGGTGCAGGAACTGGGAAGAGAACCCCGTGCCCGGGAAGTTGCTGAAAGACTGGGGACCAGTGAAGAAAACGTGCGTGAAATGATTAAAGTCTTACAGGAACCCATCTCCCTGGAAACGCCAGTAGGGGAAGAAGAAGACACCTTCCTGGGTGATTTAATAGAAGACCGGCGCTCTCCTTCACCTGCCAACGAAACGGAATTTGAACTTTTAAGGGAAGAGCTATTTGAGATATTAAGTACTTTGACTCCCCGGGAACAGGAAGTCATCAGGCTAAGATACGGCCTGGACGATGACCAGCCGAGGACATTGGAAGACGTGGGAGAGATGTTTGGCGTAACCCGGGAGCGTATCAGGCAGATCGAGAAAAAAGCCCTGCGGAAACTCCGGCACCCGGTTAGAAGCAAATATTTGCAGGATTACCTGGAATAAGTGCTTTGTTGCAAAAGCAAACCCTTTTGCGGTAATCAATCTTCCACCAGCGGAACAAAGCGGCAGCCTCCCAGGCTTTGCCTATGGTATCTGTCTCCTTCCCTGGTTATTAAAATCAGGTCCTGACCCAAGCGTTCCCCCAGGGGGAGCACCATTTTGCCACCTTCCGCAAGCTGCTCCATCAAAGCAGGAGGAGGAGAAGATGTAGCGGCAGTAATCATGATTCCCTGAAAAGGAGCTTCTTCCGGCCACCCCAGGGAACCGTCTCCCAGGCGAAAATAAATGTTGGTGTAGTTAAGGCGGGAAAGAATTTCCCGGGCTTTTTCCTGCAATTCTTTTATCCTTTCTATCGTATAAACCGTCCTGGCAACCTGGCTCAGTATGGCAGCCTGGTATCCGGTGCCGGTACCGATTTCCAGCACTTTATCTTCATGGGTTAAAGCAAGTAATTCGGTCATGAGAGCTACTATGTAAGGTTGAGATATGGTCTGACCATGGCTTAATTCCAGGGGATGATCACCGTAAGCCAGCTGCCTGAGATGGGGGGAAACAAACTGGTGGCGCGGAACTTCACGAAAAGCTTTTATTACCCGGTCGCTTTTGATTCCCCTGGGAACAAGTTGTTCTTTAATCATGTGCTCTTTCATTGCTTTGAAATCACGATCAAGCATTTTTATGGCCCCTTTTTAACTTTAATAAGAACAATGGTAATGATACTTTATTAGTGTCTACTCCGTCTTTTTTAGGTTCAAGTAACTTCTGATGTGCGGTTGAGTCTGACGTCGAGTGACT
>Ga0207421_10002990_pt1 | contig 20551 bp, 18 predicted proteins | sample SodLakKL_010_SED_4_FD_187542 | JGI IMG/M metagenome (GOLD analysis project Ga0207421, IMG submission 187542) | Alkaline sediment microbial communities from Lake Tanatar, Kulunda Steppe, Russia - 8KL_010_SED (SPAdes) (version 2) | ecosystem: Environmental > Aquatic > Non-marine Saline and... | reverse complement strand
CAATATCTCTTTCCTTGACATCAGATTGTTTACTGTATATTTGTCCACTTCATCTTCAGATAATCGTTCTTCTTTGCCCAAACGTCTTATCAGTTTCTCATCTTTTCCTTTTTTCTTCAACGCTTTTCTCCCTTTCTTGGTGATCTTCAGATATGATACACCTTCTTCTTTTACTATTTCTGCCCAGTTTTTGTCTTTCAACCATCCCAAGGCAATACCGACTTTGTTCTTGTTCAGATCGCTCTCTTCTTGAAGTTCTTTAACACTACATTCTCCTCCCTTTTTGTCCAAAAACTTCAAGGCCTTTCTTTCGGGGAGGTCTCTTTTTGCAAGACTCTTTTTGGCTAGAGAATAATAATGAGTTATATCCTCAAAGACTTCTACCATATCTTTGGATTTCAGCCAAGAAACCGCATTCATGACCTTAACTTTTTCATCGAAATCACCCACTTCAGCTATTTCTTCCGGTGAGCCTTCTCCGTTGAGTTCCTCTAAAGCTAGTAAAGTCTTCTTTTCCAGATGGCTGAGTTCTCCAGAGGTATATTCAGATCTATTTTCTTCGGAATTTCCCGACATCTTAAACAACCGAAGGACAAACGCATAAATATATGTTTTTGTCAATCCAGCTCTCTAGATGAAAAGTTTCTCTCCTGCCAAAATAATTTGCTCGGTGTCATTTCTTTTCTCGAGATGAGTTTCTATCTGTCAGAGAAGACCAAAGGGAAGGTATCACAGCGGATCCAAAGATTATAACGAATACTAGAAATAATGCAAGTATAGGAGAGTATACATCTCCGATTGGTTCTGGTTCGACCCATATTTCTTTTACCGATGGTTCTGATTCAAGAATTCTACCATCAGGCATTTCTAAACTCAGGTTGGCTCGGAAAATTTGATTACCTCCTTCCGCTTCCCAGTAAAAATAGAATGTCTTTGTAGTGGTTCCATTTATCGAGACCTGCCTCACTGTAAAGTTCTGATTATTACGTACAAGACTAATATTTAGGTTTTCGATTCTTTCGGTTCTATTATTCCTTACAGTAACATGAATCGTGATATTATCCCCCTCTTTAGGTTCATTTTCAGAGAAAGTAAGATTAGTGATGGTCACGTTGGTGAGAACCATATCGAATTCATCTCTTAGAGGTTGTTGCATAGTATTCTCCGAATTCACACCAGCAGAATTCTCAACTATAGGTGAAAATAGAGTGATCACAACGACTAGTATGACCAAACAATGTATTTTTCCTCCCAAATCCATCATTCCATCCTCCTTCGGTTAGCTATGAATACACCCAAAAAGAACAGTACAATGGTATAAACGACCATAACGCTAATTCCTGAATAAAAATCCGGTGAGAATTGCCCTCCCTGTCCTCCAGGTCCTCCTCCTAATGGAGGCGCACCGACGAAAACGTCTGTAATCAATCCTTCGACGTAAGTTAAAATATACCACGGCTCTACATCTACTATAAATTGGAGGACGCTGCTCACAATAGGGAGTATCATCATCAGTGAAAAGAAACCTAAAAGCGTAGAGGTTATCTTTCTTTTCAATACACTGCTGAAAAAGAAGATCAAGCTGACAGCGCTAGTGGTATATAAAAGAGCGATAAAAAACGATTTGAAAAAATCTAGACTTATTCCTCCTGTCCCATATATTCCTATTATCTCTAAAGAAGTTGTTAGATAATATATAGAAACTACGGTTAAAGTAGGGAGAAGCGCACCGATATACTTCCCGATGAAGATAGTCGTGTGTCTCTGCGGTGTCGAAAATAACAAGAGACCAGTTTTCTCCTCAAATTCTCCTACCACAGCATCGCCAGCAAAAAGTGATCCGGAGATTATTATCAAAAGATTGACGAAACTGAGGTTTAAATTCGCAAATTCCTCTGCAGTGTCAGGAAAGCTCGCCCATACTTTTGGAACTATATAAAATATCAACGGAAGTCCGATCGCTAAGACAAAAGAGATGATCATCCTTTTCATCCTGAAGTGCTTTTTTAATTCAAAGGAAATTGTAAGACAAGTATTCTTCATATCTTCCAAGATATCTTCTTTAATAGGTTTCATTTTGCACCTCCTCTTTTCCCTAGAAGTGATACGTAAAAGTCCTCAAGATCGGACTTCTTTGGGCTGTAAGAGATCACATCGAGATCTTCATCGATGACCTTTTTAAGTATTTCTGCAGTAGAAGCCGGGTCACCTTCATTCTTCATGATACTTATCTTATTCTGGTTTATCTTAGTTACTTCATCGATAACGGGGATCTTTCGAACTTTCTGTAGATCAGACTCAGATAGATTATCCAAAAATTCGACTTCGATAAGGCGGTATTGTTTCATGATCTGATCTATCCTTTCGACGGAATCTCTCTCGATCATCTTTCCATCATACAGGAAGATGACGGAATCACAGACCTTGCTCACTTCGTCGAGTAAATGTGAACTAAGAAATACGGTTACATCCTTCTTTTGAAAGCTTTTGATAAGTTCCCGTATCTCCCTTATACCTTCAGGATCTAGACCTAAGACCGGCTCGTCTAAGATCAGTATCGAAGGTTCATGGAAAATAGATTTTCCTATCGCCAGCCTTCTTTCCATACCTGTACTGAAGGACTCTATCTTCAAGTGTCTCCAATCTGATAGATTGACAAGCTCCAATACTTCTTCTATACGTCTTTCTATTTTTTCTTTTGGCATTCGATAAACTTTGCCAAAATAGGTCAAGACTTCATCCGGAGTCAAATATCCGTACACTCCAGGTACGCCGATCAGTGATCCTACATCTTTGAGAGCTTCCTTTGGATGTTTGTTAACATTTATGCCGTTTATGCAAGCTCTTCCCGACGTAGGCTCGATAAGGTTGGTCAATATCTTGATGGTCGTTGTCTTACCAGCTCCATTAGGACCCAAATAACCTACAACTTCTCCCCTCTCTATCTCAAAAGAGACCTCATCTACTGCTGTAACATCATTTCCAAACTTTTTTACTAGGTTTTCCGTCCTTATTATGCAATCATCGTCGATCATCTCATCCCTCCCCTAATCAGAAAATTTCCTCAATCCAATTCACCTACGACATTTTCCACTCTCTCTGTGATTTCATTGCTCTTTATGAGTTCTTTGATCTTCTCTATATCTCGCGTGAGTGAACGATCTTTCTCCAATGGTTCTACGTATTCCCTCAAGTTATCATAAGCGGCTTTGACTCCTTTTCCTGGACTTCTATCGTGATATTCAAGACCTTGAGCGGCGGACATCAATTCGATAGCTACCACGTTCTCCACATTCTCTAAAACTTCTTTCGCCTGACGAGCAGCTATGCTTCCCATGCTCACGTGATCTTCTTGGCCAGCGGAAGTAGGTATAGAGTCCACGCTCGCGGGATGAGACAACACTTTATTCTCCGATACCAAAGAAGCTGCGGTGTACTGAGCTATCATGAAACCTGAATTTAATCCTTCTTCTTCCGTAAGAAATCTCGGAAGTCCGCTCTCCTCTTCATACATCAATTTATCCGTAGTTCTTTCGGAGATATCTCCTATCTCTGCGATAGCTGAAGCGAAATAGTCAAGAGCTAGAGCTACAGGCTGGCCGTGAAAGTTTCCTCCTGATATGACATCTCCATCCGGGAAAACCAGCGGGTTATCGTTAGCGGAGTTCATCTCAGTCATCAATATATTTTCTACGTACGCTAAGGCATCCTTGGTAGCGCCGTAAACCTGAGGCATGCATCTCAACGTGTAAGGATCTTGCACCTTCTCACAATCTTTGTGGGATTCAATTATTTCACTTTTGGAAGTTATCTTTCGAAGATTCTTTGCACATTCGATTTGACCAGAGTGTGGTCTTATCTGATGTATACGGTTGTCGAACACCGCATCTGTACCTTTCAGAGCTTCCAGACTCATGGCGCCTGCTATCTGGGCTGCTTTCAATAATCTTTTACCGTCGTGAAGAGCCAACGCTCCAATAGCTGTCATGATCTGTGTTCCGTTGACTAGGGCTAGTCCTTCCTTTGCCTTCAATTCGACGGAGTTCAAACCAGCTTTATCCAAAGCCTCTTTTCCAGATAATCTCTCGCCTTGATAGAAGGCTTCTCCTTCCCCCATCAATACTAGGCTCATATGAGCTAAAGGGGCTAGGTCTCCCGAGGCGCCAACACTCCCTTGGCAAGGTATAACTGGATGTACTCCTTCATTCAACATTTCCACCAGAAGCTCAATCACTTTCAACCTTATACCGCTGTAGCCCTTAACCAGGGTGTTAGCTCTAAGCAGCATGGTCCCTCTCACTACATCTTTATCAAAAGGTTCTCCAACACCGCTTGCGTGACTTCTGATCAGATTTTTCTGGAGCTCTTCCGTTTTCCCTTTCTCTATCTTGACATTAGCTAGATCACCAAAACCAGTGTTTATTCCATAAACGTCTTCATCACCCTCAAGTTTGTCTTCTACCACTTTTCTAGATATTTTGACTTTTTCTTCACATACTTTTGCGAGTTCTACTTCTTCATGATGTCGTGAAACCTTGTGAACGTCTTTTATCGATATATTTTCTCCATCTATATACACAGTCATATTATCACTTCAATCTAGAGTTACGCCTCTTTGGCCCTGGTAATTACCGGATCTGTCAGAGTATTTTTTTTCGCTTTTTTCACTCAACAGATGGAAGACCAACTGCGCAAAAGTCTCACCTATCGGTATTTCGATTTCCTGATAAGAGTTGAAAGCGCTCAATGTAAGAGTGCCTTCGAATCCCGCATCTATAATACCAAAAGAAGATATCACACCCTGTCTAGCCCAGGTCGTTCTTATCCATAGTTCACCGACAAGATTGGAGGGAAACTCGACGTATTCTTTTGTGGATGCAGCGAACCAGGTCTCTTTCGGCACGACCGCATTCCCTTTATTTTGGGGTTTTCTTTCTTCAACAACGACTTCTTCTATTGTGAGATCGTACCCATTAGGCGTGAGGTTCTCTTCTTTGAACTCTTTGATAGCTAGTTCACCTTTATCCATCAGATCTTTGATCTGAGAATCGGAAAGAATCATCTTATCTAGACCGTTTTGTAACTTACATTACTTACAATTATTTAGGATTTAGGCGTCGGAGAAAAAATAGTTATATGGTTTTTAAAATCATGAGTAGATGGCGCAAGAACCAAAGATAGAGTCTAAAAATTTCCTCGTTTTACTTATAGCTGTGATCATGTGGGGCTCTACATTTCCTGCTATAAAGATAGCTTTAGGAGATATAGAGCCTATCACACTGGGTCTTTTTAGGGCAATATTTGGTTTTCTTCCTATAGCTGTATTCACTTTATGGAAGTTCGGTTGGAATAGTACTTTAAAGCCAGCTAAAAATGATCTTTTGATCCTTGTAGGGATAGCTTTAACTCAGTTCTATCTTCCACTTGTTTCTCAAAACGTTGGCATGACTTTGATGGATCCCGAGACCGCGGCTTCTATGAGCTCTCTTCTTCAGGCTACAGCGCCGATATTCACGATTTTCCTATCCGCTATATTTTTGGGTGAATATATAGGTGTTAAGAAAGCATTTGGAACAGCTCTTGCCTTATCTGGTACTGTCATGTTAATCACGAGAGGCGGAGTGGTTCTACGTGGAACCACTTTGTTTGGGAATCTTATGCTTTTAGGAAGCGCGATCTTTTATGCAGTTTCTGGGCTCCTCGTGAAAAAAGCCCTTCGTAGTTACAATCCCCTTAGCATACTCTCTGTTTCTCTTTTCGTCTCCGTTATTCTCTTTCTTCCGACCACTTTTCTCTTAGAGGATACGACACACATTGTTGGGATCTCCAGCAGTTCATGGCTCTTAGCTATTTATCTAGGCCTTTTCGCTAATGGTATTGTCCTCATCCTCTGGTATTACATTTTAAGGACTAAGGAACTCTCCAAACAGATACTGTTCGTCTATCTAATACCTTTCTTTGGGATCATTTTTTCCTATCTTTTTGCTGACGAGATTATAACTATACAGACTTTTATTTTTGGAGCAGTTATCTTGATCGGTATCACGATAGCGCAGTACGAAAAGAAAAGTGAAAGCGGAAAAAAGGTAGATTAAGATATAAGGGGGCGAAAAAATATATAATCTATCGTGGCTAAACTTTCTCCGGTGGATCTATGAATAAAAATGAGAAGTTTGGAATTTTATTCTTGTTCCTGAGCAATTTACTGATTATTTTTTCCTTACAGGTCTACTTATCTATAATTAGGGCCAAGACCTCTTCTTGTTTCGGAAATCCTATGAATTTCTAGATGAAATCACAGGAAAATCTTATTTTCCTGTTAGGTTCAGGACGGGGAGGAGGTCACACCTAATTCCTCATCTCCCCAAATACTATATAACCAAATATTTTAGGCCTTTTCAATTTATTCAAAATGCGTGAACATAAATGATACAGTGGTTACAATCGAAACTCGTGTTGATATTAGCCGGAATAATCTTGATATCTTCGGTTACCGCAGTTTTCCATTATCAGTTGGAATCGATGAAAAGGGAGGAGTTGGAGAATCTTTGTGGAAAGATATCGAGAGTGATCCACAAGATGGACAGAGCAGATCTTGAAGAGATGAGGCAGAGGATCACTTTTGAGAAAAGTTCTGAAGGGATCTATTTATCACCTCGAATCCGTGGAGATCCATACACTATCGAGATACGAACTAATTTTGTTAAGATCGAAAAAGACGGTGAAACAGCTATCGAGAGTTTACAGTCAAACGTTCATCTGTGGGACCCTGGAGAGATTAATGATACCGGGGAGTTGAACGAGGCAGAAAAAAATTGGAGAGATTCTCAAATGCCCGGACTAACGATCCAATCAGGAAAAAATGAGATAGAACTACGGAAGATAGAACTTTTTAACGGAGATGTGACTCAGCCACACATATTTATTTCCGAGGTGGAGACAGCTTGAAGACACCTGGGGAACTGAAAAGAGATGAAGAGGGAATGATGGTCTTCGCGATGCTGGGTATCGTGATCTTACTCGTCTCAATATTTGCAGGGGCATATTTTGCTGGGATCAGATCGGAGAGCCAGAGAGATATCGTCGATCTTGCGGAACTTGAAGAACTTGAAAGAAAGATAGATAAGATTGAAAGAGAATTAGAGAACGCTGCTCAGGAATCGGGATATCTAGCTGTAGAATCGGTAAAAGAAAATATTGAGGATGATTATACTCTCCGAGAACTGAAGGACCGGGTCGGGAAAAGAACGACAGAGATATTTGAAGACCATTTTGAGGAAAGCTACTCCGATAATATTAGGAGTGGTAATCTGGATCTCTACTTATATCTGAGACCTGTCAAAGAAAATCAAACGAACGTTGAGTTTACATCTCTTTATCTAAAAGAAGAAGGTGTTGATGAAGAAAGTTGGTCTGAACTACCGGGATTTTTCAAGATCAAAAGAACAGTCCACGCAAATATAGAAAACTCTAGGACTGGAAGTTTTTCTAGTAGGAAGATTGAGATAGAGAGGGAAGTAAGGACCGATTTTTTCCTATTAGCTGAGAGGATGCAAAATTTCGATCCTATCCAGGTAAGAAGAATGGTGGACTGTATGTTGTCTGGATATCTGAATCTCAAGGTTTTTACTCTTAGATTTGATGAGGAAGTTAGGTTCAAAGAATCGTTTGTGGAAAGCTTTCAAACTGAGTGGTTAGAAGAGTACGAATCCGGAGATTTTGAAGGAGGATATAAAAGAGAAAATCCATGGAAAGAGAATTCGACCGGTTTTATCGAGTCTTATACAAGGGATGAAGGAAAAATATCTAGGGAGTCACTGATATCTGAAGAGGAGTTCATCCATATATCAAAATTGGCTCTGCTACTGGAACAGATAAGAGCTTTTCGGTCTTATGATGAGGTCCTTTTGGCTACAATCTCGGATTATTTTGAGACTGAAGACAAAACGGTCCTTGAGCTTATCGGTCAAGGCCGAAATAATAAAGTCAATCTCCAGGGGCTTGTGATAAACCTGTTTCAGGAGAAAGGTGTCTTTCCGGATGAAATGTTTTTACCTGATATGTTTTTGAAGAGTATAACCGAAGACGGTATTTTAAGCATCATCGAAGACAATGAAGAGTGGATAGAAACTTCATTTTGGATGATGAACGATCTGGTAAATGGAGAGCTCCATGATCAAGAGCCCTGGAGATATGAGAAGTTTGCTAAAAATATAGATTCAGTGAGTGAACTCGATTCAAGGCAAAGTTATCTGAGCGTCTTATTCAGTTTGTATTCAAACTCGATGAACGAAGTTTTGAAGAGTTTTAAGGTCAATTCTAGAGAAGTTGAGAGATTTGTTACGGAAGAGATAAAAAAGACGGAACCGTTATATTGGATGGAAGATTTGAACATCGTGGGAGAAAAGGGAACGGATCTGATCACTAGATCAATACTTCACCAAGCGAAAAACCTTTCGATGTCTTTCGGTTTCGATGAAGGGTCTTACGATAATACTGCCTCACCTTTTTTTTATATGTATTTTCTAAACGATTGGGGTTTTGATGAGGACGAGAAAGATAGTAAAGTAGCTGCAGGAGATATAGACAACGAGAGAATCTATCTTGGAGTTCAAGACAAGATCAGAGGGGAACTAAGGAGCAGATATCAAAGTATAGAGAACACTGCTAAAAATCGTTATGAAGAGATAACTATCAGCATAGAGAGGTTTAACGAAACGGAATGGTATGAAGGCGATAAAGAACAAAACGAGATCTGGAAGAGCTTGAATAAAACTTTAGAACCTCTTTTTGAGCTGAAAGAAGATGAATTGTTTGAGGGGAAAGATGCTCCCTACATCAGTCAAAGCTTGAAAGATAATCACGATGAATTGGAAGAAGGGATCGATGATATCGAAGAAAAAATGTCAGTTCTTGACCGAGAAGCTAAAGAATTTACGGAAAAGATTGTGGACATGCTTGAAGAATTTCCAGAAATAAAATGGAGATACGAGGCTTATGAATATCTTTATGGGGAAGGTGAAGGAAGTGGGATGAAAAACAATTATCTGAATTTGACCGATAAATTTTTGACCGCTTCGGCAGAAGAACTGACTGCTCACTATAACTGGTCTCTTGAAGGTTATCATCTCGCTGAACACATCGACCCAGGTAAGAGACCGGACCAGTCTATAGGTTACAGAGCGATAGGATTTTTCACGCAGGAGATGATCCGTGAATTTGAATCTCCGTCACCATTGGATCACTCCAATTCTAGGGATCTTTTCAGGTTGATACATCAAAACCTCTTCGATTTAAAAGGCTCGAGAGAAACGGAAGAAAAAAGCAGATTGTACAGTATCTTAAGAGGTGAAGGAGACCCATCATCTGAAAATCTAGAAAGAGGGGATCTGACTCCTCCTTCGTTTGATCTCACTGAGGAGATGGTAAATTCTTCACACCTAGACGATGTAGATGAATGGTGGGATGAAAAAGTTCTTGAGGAATCCATATCATCTTTAGAAAAAATCAGAACAGAATTGGACCTCGTTTCATCTCGACTAATAGATCAGAACGTTCGCGAAAAACCATATTCTGACTATGCCGATGCTAGTTTTTATAGAACTGCTGCTGATTTCTTAGATTCTTTGATCGGGAGCATGAGTGAATACAAACGATCTATCTCGTCAAAAACAAGAGGCTTAGGATATACTTATGAGGTAGAAAACGGTTTTTCTAGAGTGCCTGTAATTTCCGCTCCAAGAGGAAATTTAAATCTCCATGAAAGCAGGTCGTTGGAAAATCCTGGATTCTCTCGCTCTCTTCAGCTTGAAGTTGAAATGGATTTTAAAAACGAAGAAGTTATCCGACTTCAAGAGATATCTGAAACTACTACAAGGGCTTACCAAGGAGATATATCAGAGAGTCAGGAATGGATCAATCCGCTTTCAAATAGTTACAGCGATCACTACAGCACGGCTCTTTTCGTCGAGTACTTCACTCCTGAGATGGAGATCCAGCTCTCCTCTAAAGGTGATACTAAACTGGTTTCAGAGAGATATTCACATTCTGAGTTCACTGGAAAATTTGAAAACTTTGTCCATTCGAGTTTTGCAGAGGTGGTTACGGCTGTGCCCTTGTTAGAAAAAAAGTACAGTCCTAGATCAGTTTCTACACCTAGTATTAGTGAAGTATCTATAAATAGAAACGTTTTCAACGGTTCCGAAAGCAAGGCTGAATTGACTCTTGAGATGGAAAAAGAGAACTTTTCGGAAGATCAAGATATTATGGTAGAGCTGCTCAAAAGAAGAGAACCATCGGCCTTTGAACCCCGATCTAAGGCAGGAGTAACGAATCTTCATCATATTTTAGATTATAAAGAAGGCTCTGCTCAAAAAACACTTCTCTCTGAGCATATACCAGCTGAAGATATAGATGGAAGCGTGATAAACCTCGAATTCGATTTAGACGGTATAGAATTTCCTGAGGAGGAAGTAGTTCTAGAACATATGGTGGTCAGGATAAGATCAGAAATAGAATTGGCTTATATGGAACGTTCTAGAGATCTAGATCACACTACTTATTTCGAAGATAATAAGTATTCGTTTGTTCCTTCTTATTCAACTTCTGAGCAGATGTATTTATCTGGGGAAGGAAGATCACCTCAACTGGGAGTTTTCAGGATAGAAAACAGAAGTGGAAATAAGTTTCCTCGTAACAGTTTTGACTTCGTGAGAAATATCTCTAGTGATTCTTGGGTCATCCGTAAAAATGGATTTCGATATCTTGTGGATTTTGAAAACAATCTAGGTTACAGGGACTTACTTTCCGGCACGTACAGTGATTCAAATCACGGTATAGATGATCTATCAATAACTCCGAGGTCTGAACTGAGTAAATATAGGACAACAACATTCCCTTTCATCCCTGAAAATGAATACGGGTATCTGGTCAAATATGACTTTCTCCCTCTCTATATGAGGGTATCAAGAAGCGATAATACTTTCTATCCCGACAGGATGATGCCCTTGTTCGAGGACATGGATGAGATACAATGGGATTCTCTTCACGAGAACCTCAGAAAATCTGGATATACAGTAGGGTTAGAAAAAGAAGGTGATCCTTATCTATATTATGATCTAGAAGGATTCAACGGGCCGAAAATTGTAGACCATTCTTTTGAACGGACAAAGAGCTGGATAAGAGATTTTTATCAGGGAGAAGGTTTTGCTGGGACTCCTTCACCTGCCGATATCTCTGAAATCGGGATAGAGAAAATGAAAACGATCGATGATTTTAATGTGACCGAGATATCCCAAAAACGGAGCATCTTTCTAGCATCAAATTTTGATCTATCTCATATAGAAACGGCTGAAAAGTTAAATGGAGAATACGAAAATTTTACTTTAGGTTCAATAACAAACAGTTTAGACCTGATCGGTGAGAATAGAACTGAAATATTACTAGAGTGGCTTGAAGAAGAACGTGAAATTTCTGGTGAGACAGAGTTGAGGGCGTTTCTTTCTTTTGACGAGGATTTTATCAAAGAACTTTCTAACATAACGGGTGATGAAAACTATGAAGATGCGTTGAATACTCTAGATCAAAAACTTGAAGATATGGATTTCGTAGGGTATAGGAAATCTTGTATAAATGATCTCTCAGATATTAATTCCCTAAAAAATCTTCAGGATAATTTTAAAAACGAATTTCTATCTATCATCACGGGAACCGGTGTAACACCTTCGGCGGTGGAAGAACTAATTACCAACTACAAAATCGACCTTGAGAGATTTGCAGAATCGATTGAAAAGTTTCCAGCTTCAAATCAATTTCCTTCTGTAGTTCGAGAATTGAATTCAGGTGAATTTGAAAGAGCTATTTCACTGTATATGGCCGCAAACTTAAAAAGTTCAAGAGTAGAATGGATGCCCTTTGGTGAGAAACGACATTGTCTTCTGATAGACGATGTTTTAACTTATGCCAGCATTAGACCGGTGGACTCCGATTCTTCAGTTAAAGAGTTTATAGATGAGAATTTGAAGAAAGCGGTCGATGAACTACCGCCTGAAAGAGCTGTGATCTTGATCGAAGTAAAAGATGAACAGTTAGATGAATTTGAAATCGATGAAATTGCCGATCATATACGGGAGAGAGTTGAATATCATGATCCTCTTTACAAAAATATAAGTTGGGTGCACTTTAGAATAAATGGAGAAACTGAATGTAGTTATCTACATCTTTGATAATTTCATCTCCAGATAAAAAGAGTTACTTCGACTCGCTGTAGCCTTAAAGTTATAGAGACGGTAGAAGCAGCTCTTTCTGGAGGTATATCTTGTTCAGTATCAAGTCCTTCAATGTTTGAGAGAAAAAGTTCGGAAGTTTCGTAGGAAGATCTTAAAGCGAAACGATACTGGCTTACGTCCCAGGCGCATCTTTCATATATCTGTTTTATTTCTTCTTCTAGATTAGTGAGATTGTAACTTAAAGCGTGCTTTTCTTGACTGATATGGTCTAAATATAGGTAATCCTTTATCGCTCTCTCAACACTGACATTTACCAATCTCACCCTCTTTGGTTGGTTCAAACTCAAATTCAGGTATCCGGTCTCTTCGATCGTCGATTTTAACGCAACATCTTGGATATCATGCACCATTTCTCGTCTAAATTCAGATGATTCTAGATCTTTTTCTCTAGTCAAAGCTCCGCCGAACTGCTGGAATATGAGAACAGAGACCACCAAGATGATGATCCCAAATAATACCGCATCTATCATAGATAATAGTCCCTGGTTATCATTCCTCAACCTCTCCATACACTCACCCTCAGTCTGCTGATGTGTGAACTTCCACCTTCATCCACTAAAAGGACTGGAGTTTGATAAGAACTTATACCGACTTCTGAAATTTCTTCATTAGCTTGATCTTCTCCAAAAGACCATGATCCGTCCCTTCCTAGTACATTGAAAGATATATTATAATCGTAGTTTGGTCCTAATTTCAAATGAGATTCCAATCTTTCCTCATCTAAAACCTCCAGTTTTTCAATAGAAAACTTTTCATTTCCTTCAGCATGTATTTTTTGATAGTTCTGCACACTATTTTTCAGCTCTATACATGTTCTATCTTGGGCCATCCTTTTCCTTTCTTCTTGGATCGGAACGTAGACTTGATAAAGTGAGGTGGTGAAAACCGTAATCACTAAGATTATCAATAACAAAACGGGTATATCGAAGAAGAATCCTCCTATGCCTTTTCTGTCCTTTTTGATCTTTAATCTCAATGTCGTTCCTCTTTTCTTCAAATCGCAAATGTTAATGTGATAAATGTTTTGTGTTTGGAGTCTCTATCTGCTTTTGCAAACACTTTTATAATCACCTTTGATGGTCTAGCCGAGTTAAAGAAAAGGATGACAGAGCTTAAAAGAATTGAGCAGGACGAACAAGGCCTTGAAGGTCTGCCTCTACAGATGTTAATAATCGCACTAGTACTTTCTATCGGGCTTCCTGTAGTTTACAGTTCAATAAGATATCACGACACCCAGAGAGTTTTAAAGGATCTAGAAGAGAAGGCCTTTTTCATAAGCGAGAAGGCTAGACAGATCTATCTTCACGGCGAAGGCAACTCTGATGTCTTGGATTTACAATTGGAAAACGGGATGTTCCGAGAGATAGAATTTTTAGAGATCACTAACGCTACGTACAAAAATCAGATACAGTGGAGACTGCGAGGTGGTGACGGAGGCAGACACTTCGTTAGAGACGATCTTCCTTTGATATCAGAAGAAACTCCTTTGAGGCTGAGAAGAGGTGAGCACAGATTGAGTTTAGAATGCAAATTTGGCACAACTTCAGAGACGGATCAAGAGCATCTTTACGTCAAAGTATCTAAGATATGATGATTTTGCATTACCTTTTTCTCTTCCAGAAAACATTTTTAAAAGAACAATGCTATCCCTACCCATGCGGAAGGATATATTAGAGCACTTTAGAATGTGTGGAGAGAGGGTTTCAGAAGCGATAGCAAGTGAAGACCTAGAGAGAGATAAAGATATGGGCGAAGGAGCTGACGGAACTCCGACCAAAAGAGTAGATCAGATAGCGGAAGAGACAGCTTTAGAACATCTACTTCAAAATACAGATTTTTCTATACTCAGTGAGGAAGCAGGGCTAGTTGAGCAAGAAGGCGATGGTTACGTGATAATGGATCCAATCGACGGGACGAACAATGCGATATTTGAAATACCTTTTTACTGCATCTCCTTAGCCTTCACGCCTAAAGATCTCTCTAATGTTGAAGTCGGTTACGTAAGAAACTTGACTTCTGGAATAGAATATTACGCTTTGAAGGGCGAAGGCAGTTTTAAAGAGGGTAAACGTTTAAATCCAAAAAGGAGTGAGAAAAAAACAGTTTCATTGTATCTAGGTGAGAATGCGATAGCTGAAAGTTATGAGATCCCTCCACAGGTCAGAAGAGTTCGATCGTTAGGTTCGGCGGCTCTCTCCATGTGCATGGTTGCTGAAGGTACCTTCGATCTTTTTTATCATAGGACTCCTGAGGAAAAGAGGAGTTTAAGGATCACAGATATCGCCGCAGCTACTTTGATCCTTAGAGAGGTCGGAGGAGAAGTCTACGGTAAGGATAGGGAAAAACTGAATATGGGTATAAGCGCTACGGAAAGAAAAGACGTAATTGCCATATATGATGAGGGGATTATGGAGGAATTGTTATGAGTCTCAGATTTGGGGTTTACGGTCTGGTAGATAAAAAAATTATCGAAGAACTACGGGATTTGAAAGATCTTCAAATAGTGGATGAAATGTATTTTGTGGACTGTTTGGCAGACAAGTTGAATGTCGAAGGCTACTCTTTAGGTGAGATGGTAAAGAAAGAAATTGATTTCGTGATGAGTGTAGGAGGAGACGGAACTCTTTTAAGACTTCTTCAAAGTACTGATATACCGGCATTAGGTGTTAACACCGGGACGGTTGGATTTTTGACCACGATTGAGATCTCTGATGTCCAAGAAGCATTGAAGAAGATAGATCAGGACGATTATTTTGTAGATAAAAGGATGAAACTTGACGTCTTTCTGAATGGAGAAAAAGAGAGCGAGTGTGTCAATGAGATGGTGGTTCACAGCGATAAGATCGCGAAGCTTAGAGAGATAGAGCTCATCTATGGAGATAAACTCATAGACTGCTTCAGAGCAGACGGGCTCATAATCTCGACTCCCACAGGCTCTACTTCTTACGGTCTGAGTTCTGGTGGTCCGATCGTCAATCCTGAATTGGATGTTTTTATTTCCGTACCTATAGCCTCTTTCGATCTAGATGCTAAGCCTCACGTTCTGCCTTCGAACAGGTCTGTTGAAATACGTCTGTCTGAAAAGGAAAAAACTTGTTTGATGGTTATGGACGGACAGAAAGAATGTATCGTAGGAGAAGAAGATAAAATAGAAGTGAAAAAGAGCGATAACCGCGCAAAATTCATCCGTTTCGAGGACGATTTTTATGAGAAGGTGAAGATGAAACTGGTGAAAAGATGAGCCTTTTCGGGAAAAAGGAGATCAAAGGTATAACTGAACGTGTTTTGAAGATGATAAGTGAAAGCGCTAAAGACGCTCATCCAAACGAATTCGCAGCCGGCTTGAGAGAGATAGACGGAGTTCTGTCAGAGCTCATTCTCGTACCTGGTACCGTTTCTGGGCCCAAAAATGCGATATTGAGGTTGACTAATCTCCCTGTCGACTACTCGATAGTTGGAGTTGTACACACACATCCCAGCCGAAATCCATCGCCCTCTAAAGAGGATCTTATGATGTTCGGAAGGTACGGTAGGATCCATATAATAATGGCATATCCTTACGATATGGATTCCTGGCAAGCCTATGATTCTACTGGAAAAAAAGTGGATCTAGAGATCATTCGTTGAGTACCGATTCGTAGACTTCTTCTATCTCTTCTGCAACTTTACTCCAAGTAAAATTTTCTTCCACCCTTTTCCTCCCGTTTTTCCCCATCCTCTCGGCCATATCCGGATTTTCTATGAGCGTTCTTATTTTACCAGCCAAGTCTTCAGAGTTCATCGGGTCTGCCAAAAGACCGTGTTTTCCTTCTACTATCACGTCCCTAACTCCTGGAATGTTGGAAACGATCACCGGTACGCAGGAAGCCATAGCCTCTAAAGCGACGATACCGAAAGCTTCAAGCCTGGAAACAGATGGTAAAACGAAGATGTCCGTCGCTGCGTAGTAGTTGGGTAGTTCCTCGTTTGGTACCCGACCTGCGAACATCACACTATCTTCGAGCCCCTCTCTTTCGATAATACCTTCCAACTCAGACCTGAAATCACCTGTTCCAACCAGTAGGAACTGCACGTTCTCATCTTCAAGATAATCAGCCGCTTGGACAAAGTACTCCAAACCTTTATGGTAAACGATCCGTCCCACGTAAGTTATAAGAGTTTCATCTTCTTCAAGCTCCAACTTTTCCCTGATCTGGCTACCATCGTTAGAGGGATTGAACCTCTTCTCGTCGACTGCATTGGGTATAATATCAGCTTCTCGATGCCAGACCGCTTTAGAAGTCGCTCCGTAAGAAGTAGTAGTCGTGATGATTTTGTCGGCTTTGCTAACGGTGTAAGTGCCTAAAGTTCTCTCATAAAGGTTGACTATCAGTGGGCCGAAGCTATGAGGTATTTCGAGATCGCAGTGATAAGTCAAGACAAAAGGCACGTCTTTCTTTTTAGAGCTTCTCACTCCGAAAAAGGACATCAAAGGTGGGGGAGAGTGACTGTGCACTATGTCATAATCTTCTTTCCAAAGAACGTCCCTGACTCCCGGGACGATAGGCGTTGATAGGAAGATAGTTAACGGGTCAACTCTTTTTACAGGTACTCCTTCCACAATTTCTTCAGATTTAGTCCCTTCCAGTTTGGTCGTGACTACAAACACTTCATGCCCTAAATCTATTAGATGTTTTGAAAGCTCGAGGACGTGGGATTCGACTCCACCCAGGTGCGGATAAAAGTAGGGACTGAGCTGAGCTATCTTCATTGTATCTTGCTATTAGGACCTATCTCACCATCGGCTATTGTTCCTGGGCCTATGAAACTTTTTTGCCAAATTATCGTACCTGGATCAATCATGCTGTTTATGCCCGTCTTCACCTCATCTCCCATTATGACACCTAATTTTCTTCTTCCAGTGTGAACCCTTTCTTCCCGGTGTATGACCGATATCTCCCTCTCATCTAACCGAAGATTAGCTACCTTTGTGCCTGAGCCGAAGTTGCACTCTTTACCAATAACGCTGTCACCCACATAATTGTGGTGAGGTACCTGAGTACCTTCCATGATTATACTGTTCTTCACTTCGACAGCGTTCCCGACCTTGCAATTCTTACCTATGTAGGAAGTGGGTCTGATGTAGCAATTTGGACCAATCTCCGCATTTTTCCCTATATATATCGGGCCTTTAAGGTAAGCTCCTTCTTTGATGGATGCGTCTTTTGAGACGTAAACTTTTCCTTCGATATGAACGTTTTTTTCAACGTTACCCTTAACATTTTCTTCTAAAGTTTGGTTCAAAAGTTCTTTGTTAGCCGAGAGAAGATCCCAAGGTCTGCTCAACTCATACCATTTATTTTCGATCTCGAAACCAAGCAGTTTCTGATCCATCAATATCTTAAGAGAATCAGTTATCTCATATTCTCCTCTAGAAGACTTTTCGGTTTCATCTATAGCATCGAATATATCTGGAGTGAATCCGTATAGCCCCGCATTGACCAGGTTAGATTTAGGTTTATCAGGTTTCTCTATTATATCGGTCACTTCATCTCCTTCGGTGATGAGTACTCCATAGCTTTCTGGATTTTCTACCTTCGCCATGGCCATCGTAGGATCGTTTTTTTCTTCGAAAAAATCTATGAACTCGTGGAGACTATCTTTTGGAATTATTACGTCCCCGTTCATACAGATGAAGTTATTGTCCACAAACTTTTCAGCGTGTCCTATCGCGTCGGCTGTGCCGAGAAGTTTCTCCTGGCGGGTAAATTTGATTTCCGCTTTTTTTGATCGGACCTCTTCTTTTATCATCTCTCCCTTCCATCCCACCAAGATAATTATCTCGTCGACTTTTTCCTCGATATTATCTATAAGATGTTGGATTATGGTTTTTCCTCCAACAGGCAGTAGAGGTTTTGGCGTGTTCTCAGTGAGGGGTCTCATCCTTGTTCCTTTTCCAGCGGCTAATATGAAGGCTTTCATCATATCTCCTCCAAGCAATCATTTATCTTATCTTTCATCTCTTCCATCAAAGTTTCGAGATGATCTTCTTTTTTGGTTTCAACGGTCATCCTTATCTTTGGCTCCGTACCTGAAGCTCTGATGAGGCCCCAGCCTCTTTCGTCTTTGAATCTTATCCCATCGATCAAATTGAGATCTTTTTCTTCGTACGTTTCTTTGTAGGAAGAAATTAGTCTTTCCATGATTTTTTCTTTGTTTTCTACTTCGATGGAATCTTTTAGTCGAGGATAGCTGGGAAGTTCGTTAACTTCCTGAACCAGGTCTATTTTCTCTGCCAGTTCTGTTAGAAGCGCAGCGGCGTAGATGCCGTCGGGGCCGTAGCTGATCTCCGGGAATATCCATGTACCGGAAGGTTCACCTCCGAAATCCGAGTTAGTTTTTTTCAACATCTCTGAGACGAAGACGTCGCCGACTTTAGAGCGGTTCACTTCATCCGCTAATTCGTTGATTATCATGGACGAATTGACGGGAACCACAACAGATCTAGAGTACATGTCGGCGAAGAGAGCTAAAAGTTCGTCTCCACCCAGGTATCTTCCCGTTCTATCGAAAGCTACCATCCTATCCGCGTCTCCATCATGAGCGATACCTAAATCTGCGTTGGAATTTTTTATGAGTTTTGAAAGGTTGGTTAAATTTTCTTCTACTGGTTCCGAGGCATGAGCTGGGAAGGTCCCGTCCGGCTGTGAGTTAAGAGTTATTACTTCGCATCCCATCTCTCTGAGAAGGTATGGAGTTATTAAACTACCTGGACCGTTGGCGCAGTCTACGACGACCTTCAAATCTGGAGTTCTGCTTACCAGTTGTAGGATCTCTTCCATATGTTCTTCGATCGCGTCTTGATAGACACCACCAGTTCCGACATCCTTCCATGAAGGAAGAGTGGGTTTTGAATCTATCTTTCCTTCTATATATCTCATCTGTTCAGTGTCGAAAGAACTGCCGTCGGGATTCCAGAGCTTTATACCGTTGTAGGGTGCCGGGTTGTGCGAAGCTGTTATCATGACCCCGCAGTCGAAGTTCTTTGTGGCTTGGGCGAGAGTCGGTGTCGGTAAAACTCCAGCGTCCTTTACGTTTGCGCCTGTGGAAGTGAGACCCGCGACCAAAGCAGAGAAGATCATATCTCCCGTAGGTCTAGTATCTCTTCCCACAATTATATCATCTTGCTCTTGACCTACTGCAACTCCGACCTTTTTTATTAAATCTGGAGTTATCTTTTTATTGACGAGGCCCCGGATACCTGAACTTCCAAACAACATCAAAATCTGCTCCTTGACGCTGTTGTTATGCTTGGAATAATATAAAATCTTTGTTGAAAGATGAAACTGTAAAAGCATAGTAATATTTAATTAAAAAGAAATATCTCATGCATCTGCATGGAGACGAAAGACGAGATTACGATAATTCCCGACGAGAAAAGAGAAAGATGTGTGACCGGTATAGAAGGTCTTGATACTATATTGAACGGTGGCATACCAAGAGGCAATTCTGTTCTGGTCACGGGCAGTTGTGGTACGGGAAAAACGACTTTGAGTCTGGAATTCTTGGTCCACGGCGCTAGAAAAGACGAGAATTGTCTGTTCATCTCCGTTACCGAAGCCTCCGAGAAGATGTTGAACAATGTCGTTCCCTACGATTTTTTTGATCCTTCGCTTATCGAAGAAGGAAAATTGAACTTTATCGACACACCAGATATCTATGAGGAATTGGGTCTGAAAGATAAGAGCGAGTTCTCTTTTGAGGAGATAAACGAGTTAATAGAAAAGATAGAAGAGATCGTTGTGGAGAAAGATGTTAAGAGATTGGTGATCGATTCCGTAACCTCTATATGTTTCCAACTCAAGACTGAAGAGAAGATAAGGGACTTCATGCTAAGCCTGATGAAGACGCTCTCATCTCATGATTGTACTTCTTTGTTGGTATCTGAGATATCTCCGGAAGCTTCCCGATACTCGCAGTATGGTGTCGAGGAAGCGATAGCGGACGGAATAATAATGATGGGTAATTTAGAGAGGCAGGGCGACCTGTTGAGGACTCTGCAGGTGGTGAAGATGAGAGGTACGGATCATTCTAGAGCTAAATACGTGTTGGATCTGACTTCTGTCGGCGTTCTGCTGGTACCGATGCTGAAAGGTGGAGGGAAGGATCGCGGAGGTGAAAGCAGATGATCGCGATAGATGAGCTGACCGATAAGCTGAAAAGTTTAGAGGCGGGCTCTGCTGTGGCTTTGAAAGTAGACGTCGAAGCCTATTTTGATGTCATCA
>Ga0207421_10002988_pt1 | contig 20559 bp, 19 predicted proteins | sample SodLakKL_010_SED_4_FD_187542 | JGI IMG/M metagenome (GOLD analysis project Ga0207421, IMG submission 187542) | Alkaline sediment microbial communities from Lake Tanatar, Kulunda Steppe, Russia - 8KL_010_SED (SPAdes) (version 2) | ecosystem: Environmental > Aquatic > Non-marine Saline and... | reverse complement strand
GCTCGGCGCTCGCGTGACGGTACGCCCCCTGGAGGTTCTTGCGGTCGTGCCTGAGCGACTCGACGACGAGGTTCTCGAGCATGATGGCTCCTCTCCCAACACCATAGATGAACACGATTACCACTGCCATCATGCCACGATGGCGGCGGGCCGCGAGCGAATGCCGCCGCGGGTGGGCAGCACTAGGCTCGGCGCCCGAGGGCGAGGGCTCACGGCCGCGGTGGCCCCTCACGACGAAGGACCACGCCGCGGTGGCCCGCCACGACGAAGGACCACGCCGCGGTGGCCCGCCACGACGAAGGAGCACGCCTCGGTGGTCGCGCGCAGCTGGGCAGGGCCCCTCGGCATCGCCTACACGGTCACCTTCCTCACCTTCTTCGACACCTTCGCGTTCCTGCCGACGATCGGCCCGCGCGCAGCGTCGCTCGGGGCCGATCCCGTCCTCGTCGGGGCGATCGTCGGGGCCTACTCGCTGACGAACCTCGCGACGAACCCCGTCGCGGGGGTGCTCCTCGACCGTCTGGGGCGGCGACGGCTGCTCATCGCCGGGCTCGCCATCGCCATCGCCACGGTGCTCGCCTACCCCGTCGCCGCGACCCCCGGTCAACTGCTCGTCGTCCGGCTGCTGCACGGTGTCGGCGGCGGGATCATCGTGCCCGCGGTGTTCACGCTCGTCGGCGACCTCACCCGCGCTGAGCGCCGCGCCCGGGCGATGGGCCGCACCGGCGCGGCGATCGGCCTCGCGGCGATCGTCGGGCCGCCGGTGGCCGGGGCGCTCGCCGAGGGCGTCGGCTTCGCCGGGGTGACGACGACGGTGGCCGCGGTGCTCGGCGTCGGGCTCGTCCTCGCCGCGACGCGACTGCCCGATCCGCCACGGGAGCGGGCCGCCGCGCCGACCGAGGCGCTCGAGGCCGTCGACGTCGGGCGTCTCGCGCGCGCCGGCGTCGCGGTCTTCGGCTTCACCTTCGCCCTCGGCGGCCTCACGGCCTTCCTGCCGTTCCGCGTCGAGGCGCTCGGGGGCTCCTCGGCGACCACCGGCGCGCTGCTCGGGCTCTTCGCCGTCGTCGCCGCGGGGCTCATGCTCTCCCCGGTGGCCGACCAGACCCGCACGTCCTCGGCGCTGCGACCGCTCGCCACGGGCCTCGCGCTCGTCGCGGTCGCCCTCGCGCTGCTCACGCTCGCGCCCACGATCGCCCTCGCCGCCGTCGCCTGCGCGGTCTTCGGCGCCGGCTACGCCTACGTCTTCCCCACCGCGGCGAGCGAGGCGAGCGCGGCCGCGCCGATGGGCCGGCGGGGCCGCGCCTTCGGCATCTTCCACGCCGCGTTCAGCCTGGGCTTCGTCGTCGGCCCCCCGCTCGCCGGCTGGGTCGACGCGACCGCGGCGGGACCCTTCTCGATCGGCGCGCTCGTCGCGGTCACCGCGGCGCTCGCCAGCGCCGCGCTGTCGCGCCTCTCGACCCGCGAGCGCGCCGACGTCGACTGACGCGCGTCCGCCGGGCCGGCCGGGACGTCGTCGCGCAGGGCCTGCGACGGCCAGGCCCCGTGTCGTGGCCGCGCCTCAGCCCGCAGGGCCGCGCAGGACGCGCGCAGGCAGACGCAGCACGGCCTCGAGCAGCGAGAGCACCCCACGCACGGAGACGCCGACGAGGCGGAACGGCAAGGACAGCAGCCAGACCACCGGGTAGAGCAGGAGGGCCGCCAGCGCGAGCGGCCACGCCACGACGAGGAGGATGAGCCACAGCAGGAAGGTCGCCATGCGTCGCATGCTCCCCGGTCGTCGCCTCGATGTCCAGTGGGCCCGACCCGCGCCGGTCCCGCGCCTTCGGGAGCCGAGGCGCGAGGCTCAGCCGCTCGGTGGGTCAGACCCCGCGCGGTCCGACCCACCGGGGCTGATCAGGGGCACGGTCTGCTCGTCGCGCGAGCGCAGGAGGGGCCACGGGGGCTCGTCGGTGTCCTCACCTCGCTCCCCACCTCCTCATCGGCCGGCGCTCAGCCGGTGCTCAGCGCGTGGGGCAAGGTGTAGCGGCGGAGCGTGGATCCGGGCGAGGCGGGTCGGACCTTCCTCGCGGGACGTCCGGCCCTCTTCGCCGTCGCTGGGGCCGCCCTGAGGAGTCCCGTCAGGATGCGGTCCCGAGCGTCGCGAGCGCGGCGTCGAGGCGGGCTGTGGCCTCGGCAGCGACGTCGTCGAGCAGGCCACCGCCGACGACGGTGGCCATGAGGCCGGGATCGAGGGCCTCGACCAGGGTGTCCTGCCCGTCGGCGCGGACGACGACGTTGCAGGGCAGGAGCACGCCGATGCGCGGGTCGGCCGCGACCGCCTGCTCGGCGAGCTGCGGACGACAGGCCCCGAGGATGAGGTAGGGCTCGAGCTGCGCGCCGGTCTTCTGCGCGAGCGTCGCGGCGACGTCGATCTCGGTGAGCACCCCGAAGCCCTGCTCGGCGAGGGCCTCACGGGTGCGCTCGAGGGTGTCCTCGAAGGGGGCGCCGACGCGCACCCGCCGGGCGACGTGCTCGATGCCGAGCGCGGCGTCAGACACGGGAGGACTCCTCGGCGATGCTCGCGCGGACCTCGTCCATGTCGAGGGCGCGCACCTGCTCGAGGAGCTGGTCGATGGCCTCCTCGGGCAGCACCCCGGGCTGGCTGAAGACGACGACCTTCTCGCGGATCGCCATGAGCGTGGGGATCGACATGATCCCGAACTCCGCGGCGAGGGCCTGCTGGTCCTCGGTGTCGACCTTGCCGAAGACGATGTCGGTGTGGCGCTCCGACGCGGTCTCGTAGATCGGGCCGAACATCTTGCAGGGGCCGCACCACTCGGCCCAGAAGTCGATGAGGACGACGTCGTTGTCCTCGAGGGTGTCGTTGAAGTTCTCGGTCGTGAGCGCGGTGGTCGCCATGGCAGTGGACTCCTCGGCTGGGGTGGTCGTGTCGGTCTCCGTGGTGCAACCACCGTACCCCGCGGGGTATTCCCAGGAGACCGGCACGCCGCGCCGAGGACCCGCCGGGCTGGCCACGCCGCGCCCCCGCGCCCCTGCGCAGGGGCGCGGGGCGTGGGAGACTAACGGGCATGGCAGCGACGCGTACCGACGAGGTGCAGCCCGGCGACGGGTCGGCCCCGCGCACCCGCCGTCGCCAGCAGCAGCGGCGCCGCCGTCGCCGCCTCATCGCCTCGTGGGCCGCCGGGGCGGTCGCGGCGGTCGCGCTCGTCGTGATCGGGCTGCCCCTGCTGCTCGGTCTCGTCCGCGCCGACGCGCTCGACGCCACGTCGGTCCTCGGCGTCGAGGTCGGCGGCCTCGACGGCGACGAGCTCACCGCTGCGATCGAGGCGATCGCCGAGGAGCGTCGCGCCGACCCGGTCGTCGTCGAGCGCGGCCTCGTCGACGGACGCGAGAGCGGCGAGGCCAGCGAGGTCGAGGCCACCGCCGCTGAGGTCGGCTACGACCTCGACGTCGGCCTCACCGTCGAGTCGGTCACCCGCCGCGGTCGGCAGGCCAACCCCTTCGCCGCGCTCGGCGACCACTGGCGGTCACTGACCTCGGGACTCGTCGTCGCCCCCGTGGAGGGCATCGACGCCGACGCCCTCGAGGCGTGGAGCGAGCAGGCCGCTGAGGAGCTCGGCAAGGCCCCGATCGAGGGCGCCGTCGCCATCGACGCCGACGGGGTGGAGCGCACCGACCCCGAGCCGGGCATCGTCGTCGACGCCGAGGCCCTCGCCGCCGACCTGCGCCCCGTCGCCCTCGAGCCGGGCGGCGGAAGCGTCGAGGCCGAGCTCGCGACCGAGGCGCCCGAGACGACCGTCGCCGCCGTCGACGAGGCCACGGCCCTCGCCGAGGAGGCCATCGCCGGCGAGGTGCGACTCGAGCGCGGCGACGGCGCGATCGAGCTCGCCGTCGATGAGCTCGCCGAGGTCCTCAGCGTCGAGCGCGACGGCAGCGAGCTCGCGCTCACCGCCTCGGCCGAGTCCCTCGACGAGCTCGTCGACGAGTCGCGCCGGGAGGACGTCGAGCGCGACCCCGTCGACGCCGACATCTCCCTGTCGGGCGGGGACATCGTCATCGGCGAGTCCCGCGACGGCATCCGCTTCGACGCCGACCGCACCGCCGAGCAACTCCTCGCGATCGCGCGTGGGGAGGAGGAGCGCACGACGACGCTCGACGCCGAGGCGCTGCCCCCGGATCGCAGCACCGCCGACGCCGAGGACCTCGGGATCACCGAGCAGGTCTCCTCGTTCACCACCGAGTTCGTGGCCGGCCAGAGCCGGGTGACGAACATCCAGCTCATCGCCGACCTCGTCGACGGCGTCGTCCTCGAGCCCGGCGAGGAGTTCAGCATCAACGACCACGTCGGGCCCCGCACCGAGGAGAAGGGCTTCGTCGGTGGTGGCGCGATCCTGCGCGGGGAGTTCGTCGAGCAGATCGGCGGCGGCGTGAGCCAGTTCGCGACGACGTTCTACAACGCCGCGTACTTCGGCGGCTACGAGATCCTCGAGCACCAGCCGCACAGCTACTACATCAGCCGCTACCCGCCGGGGCGCGAGGCGACGCTGAACTACGACACGATCGACGTCCGGATCCGCAACAACTCCCCCCACGGCCTGCTCATCGACACCTCCCACACGGACTCGTCGGTGACCGTCGCGATGTGGGGCACCGAGTGGGTCGAGGTCGAGAGCGTCACCGGGGAGCGGCGCAACGTCGTCTCCGGCTCGGTGCGCGACGGCTTCGACATCTCCGTCACCCGCATCCTGCGCTTCCCCGACGGCAGCGAGGAGCGCGAGGAGGAGTTCACCCGCTACCTCCCCGAGAACGGCTGAGGGACCACCCGGGGCGGCCCGTCGCGCCAGCGCTCCGACCCGCCCTCGTCCACTCGGCCCCCAGGGGACACCTCGCGCATCACCCTTCGCGGCCGACATCCTGCGCAAGGTGACGATCGCGGCGCGAGGAGACACGATGACGGGCTGGCTGCGGCAACTCGCGGGGATGGACTGGAGGGCCGCGGCGCGGACCGTCTACCGCTTCAGCGTGCTCATCGTCGTCTTGCACGCGGCGCTCGCGGCGCTCGGCACCGAGGGCATCGTCGCGGCGATCGCCAGGGTCGCGCTCTTGCCGTTGACGTTCCTCGTCCACCCCTTCACCGCGGACATGGTGCCGTTGCTCGTCATCGGACTGCTCGCCGGGATCCTCGCCGGGGCACCGAGCGCTCCCGCACCGTCGCGGACCCCCGACCGCGCGCAGGTGGCCTGAGCCACCGCCCGGCCCTGCGGGTCCCGCGCGGCGCCGCGCCGTGTCAGTCCGGCCCGACGGTCGACTCGCGGACGACGATCGTCGGCGGCAGCCGCCAGACCACCGCCGGCCCACCGCCGGCGGCCCGGGCATGCTCGAGGCGCTCGACGGCTGCGGCGGCGATCTCGGCGAGCGGGCGGTGCACCGTCGTGAGCGAGGGGCTCGCGACCTCGGCGAGGCCGACGTCGTCGAAGCCGGTGACCGCGACGTCGCCGGGCACGGCGAGCGAGCGCGCGCGCAAGCCGTCGAGGGCGCCAAGGGCCACGAGGTCGTCGCCGCAGACGATCGCGTCGACTCCGCGATCACCGCCGACGGTGACGCGCTCGGCGACCTCCCGGCCCAGCGCCATGCCACCGCTGCCGAGGACCGGCTCGTCGACCGCGGTCGTGCGGCCGGCCTCGGCGGCCTGGCGGTAGGCCTCGAGGCGGGCGCTGCCGGCCTCGGGCCCCTCCTCGACGACCAAGAGCGTGCGCCGGCGGCCGATCTCGGCGAGATGGGCGAGCATGAGCCGCACGCCGGCGCCCTCATCGACGGCGATGAGGTCGACGCCTGAGACCCCGACGTCGTTCTCGACCTGGACGACGTGGACGTGGCGGGAGATCGTCGCGACGAGGCCGCGGCTGCGCAGGACGTCGCAGGGCACGATGACGAGCCCGTCGACGGAGCGGTCGAGCAGGCGCAGCGCGCTCTCCTCCTCGATCTCCGGTGACCCCTGGGCGTGGGCCATGAGGACGGTGTCGCCGCGCTGGTGCAGCTCCTGGGAGAGCGCCTGCACGAGCCGGGCGTGACGCAGGTCGCCGGCGTTGGGCACGACGACGCCGACGGTGCCGGTGCGCTGACGGCGCAGGCTGCTCGCGAGGAGGTTGCGCCGGTAGCCGAGCTCCTCGCTGACCTCGCGGACGCGCTCGGCGATGTCGGGGCGCACCGGCCGCGACCCGCTGAGCACGCGCGAGACCGTCGCGATCGACACTCCCGCGCGCTCGGCCACGTCCCGCATCGTCGCCAACGGTCGACTCTCCGGTCAGCCCCGAAGGAAATGCTTTTCCAAGCGGCAAGGTACGCCGCGGTCACCGCCAGCGTCAACGCCGAGTTCGCCGCTGAGCCCGCCGGTCAACGCGGCCGGTCCGCGGCCTCGACGAGGGGCCTCACCCCCTCCCACGCGCGGCCGGCACGCGGAAGGCGTTAGGTCCCGCGCCCGACGGCCGACAGCACCACCGGGGCCGTCCGCCACGCGCCCGCCCACCGCCAGCGAGGGGCCGATGTACCTCGAGAGGACCGAGCGACTGCGTACCGGTGACGTCGTCGCGCAGAGCATCCGCGCACTCGACGGCACCGTGCTGCTCGCCGAGGGCACCCGGCTCGACGAGCGGCTCATCTCCACGCTCGTGCGCCGGGGCATCCCCGCCGTCCAGCTCCGCGACGGCCTCGCCGACGACATCGTGCCCGAGCGGGTGGTCTCCGACGAGACGCGCTCGCGCACCGCGGTCTCGCTCAAGCGCGTGATCTCAGGGCTGCAGCAGCGCACGCTCGCGGCCACGACCGACGACGCCGCGAGCCCCACCGGGGTCGAGGAGACCGCCCGGCGGCTCGGCGACCGTCCCCTGCCGCTGTCCGAGCAGGAGCAGCGCGACCTCGAGGGCCTGCAGCGCGGCATCGAGTCCATCGTCGACGAGATCCTCGACGGCGGGGCGATCGGCAGCCTCACGAGCCTCAAGAGCCACTCCGACTACACCTTCCAGCACTCCGTCGACGTCGCGATCACCTCGACGCTGCTCGCCCACCTCATCGGCCTGCCGCGCGCCGAGCTGCGCACCCTCGCCCTCGGCGCCGCGCTGCACGACCTCGGCAAGACCTACATCGACCTCACGATCCTCGACAAGCCCGGCGCGCTCGACCCCGAGGAACGACGGGAGATCGAGCGTCATCCCCGCCTCGGCTTCGAGCTCGTCAAGCGGCTGCCGCTGCCGTCGATCCTGCCGGCGCACATCGCCCTGCAGCACCACGAGCGCCAGGACGGGACCGGCTACCCCAACGGGCTCGACGGCACGAACGCGGTCATGCGCTCGACCGCCGAGCGCCTCGACCGCCAGCGCATGCTCCTCGTCGCCGAGATCTGCGCCGTCGCCGACGTCCACAGCGCGCTGTCCTCCGACCGGCCCTACCGGCCGGGCATGCCACCCGAGCGGGTCCAGGCGATCCTCGAGGACATGGCGGGACCGCATCTCAACACCGAGATCGTCACGCTCTTCCTCGCCGGCGTGCCGCTGTACACCGCCGGCACGTGGGTCGAGCTCGCCGGGGGCAGTGCCGACGGCTGGCGTGGCGTCGTCGTGACCTCTCGCAGCTCCTCGCTCGACCGCCCCGTCGTGCGCGTCCTCGTCGGCCCCGACGGCCGGGTGGCCCGCCGCCCCGAGGAGCTCGACCTCGAGCACCATCCCGAGATCCTCATCCGGGGGCTCCCACCGGGCGACCCCCTGCCCGAACGGTCGATGGAGCCCGCGAGCAACTGAGGCGGCGGCGCCAGCGGGGGCGATCGCCCCTTCAGGTCGGCGCCGCGCACGCCGATACCACTCCTCGAAGTCGTTCATCACGGAGAGGAGTCGGTCACGATGCGCGTGCGGGCAGCCCGGCAGCGCCACGGCCTGGCCGCGTCAGCGGCGGTCCTCCTCGCGCTCGTGCTCGTGCTGGGCGCCCTGCCGACGAGCCCCGCGGCCGCCTCCGGCCACGCCGAGGGCCACCTTCTCGCCCGGCACAACGAGGCGCGCTCGGGCGCCGGGCTCGCGCCCCTGCAGGCCGACGGGGGCCTGGCCTCGGTCGCGCGGTCGTGGTCGGCGCAGATGCGCGACGCCTACGAGTCCGGCGGGGACCGCAACGGGGCGCTGCGCCACAACCCCTCCCTGGCCGCGCAGCTGCCCGGCGGCTTCCAGCGCGCCGGCGAGAACGTCGGCTACACCGTGCTCACCGATGCCTCGGAGACCGAGCTCGCAGGCCGCCTCCACGACGCCTACATGAGCTCGCCCGGCCACCGCGCCAACGTGCTCGGCGACTTCAACCGGGCCGGCGTCGGCATCGTCTCCGCCTCCGACGGGACGATGTGGTCGACGGTCGTCTTCGCCCTCGTCGCCGACGAGCCCGCACCCGAGCCGGAGCCTGAGCCTGAGCCAGCACCCGAGCCCGAGCCCGAGCCCGAGCCCGCACCTGAGCCCGAGCCCGCACCCGAGCCCGAGCCCGAGCCCGAGCCGGTCACCGCCGCGTCGCTCTTCGATGACGGTTGGCCCGAGGGCTACCTCGCGCCGGGGGCGGCCGACGCCGAGACCCTGCTGCCCGGGGCCCGCGACGCCCGCCTCGTGAGCCTGCTGCGCGCGGTGCCCGACCGGCTCCTCCACCTCACGCGGTATCCGCAGTAGCCCCGCGCGGCAGCGCGCCGTCGGCGAGCTGGCGCGGGGCGACGTTGACGGCGAACACCGTCGTGCGGTCCTCGGGGTGGCGCGCGCGCCACGCCGAGGCCTGCCGGCAGGCCTCGGTGAGCACCCACCGGCCGAGCGGCACGGTGAGCCCGCTGACCTCGGCGGTGTCGAGGAACGCCGCGGGGGTGAGCAGGCCGCGCTCGGGGTGCTGCCAGCGAACGAGCGCCTCGAGGCCGAACGGCCGACCCGTGGCGAGGCGCGGTCGATGCCGGGTTGCCGGACGGGCGCGCGCTCCCCGCCGGGGATGCCGCAGCGCAGCGCGTTGGTGAGCACGAGCCGTCGGTGGGCCTCGACGCGCGCCTGCTCGGCGTGCAGCGGCCCGATCGTGGTGGGGTCCTGGAGCCGGCGCCCGTCCGGCCCGCCGCCGTGCACGCCCACCGTTGCCGCCAGCCACCCGCCCTCCGCGCCTGACCCGCGAGCCCGTCCTGCCCGTCGGCCGTTGACCGCCTCGGCTCGAAGCCCGCCTGCACGCGAGGGCAGGGTCAACCACGCCTCGCGCGGCGCTGCCACCAGAGCCACCCGCCGAGTCCCACCACGGCGACGATCGTGAGCAGCAGGGCGTTGGTCTCGACGAGGTCGGCGATGGCGGCGAGGGGCAGCGGCACCACCCCGACGAGGAGCACGAAGGCCGTCACCGACCACAGCGTGCCGAGGCCCTTGAGCAGGAGGAAGCGCCGCACCGGCGTGCCGACGACGCCGAAGACCGCGCTGAGCAGTGGCTGGGGCACGAGGACGATGACGACGTCGCGCACGCGCCACCAGCGCTCGTCGACGCCCTCGAGCGCCGCGAGGGGGTCGTGCCCGCGTCGCGCGTACCACGCGAGGGCCCGGGGCCCGAGCACACGGCCCGCGGCGAAGGCGAGGACCTCCCCCGCCCAGCGCCGCAGCACGGCGATCGCGATGATCGTCACGGGGTCGAGCCGCGTCGTGGCGAGCGCCATCTGGGCGTAGGAGGCCTGGACGACGAGCAGGAGCTCGGGCGAGATCCGCAGGAGCAATGGCGTGAAGGCGTTGCCGACGATCGCCGCGGCCACGGACAGCGCGACGAGCGCAGCGACGATGGCCTGCGTCCTCGTGGTGGCCTGGGGCGGTGCGAGTGTGCCCACGCCGCCCGCCCCGTCGGGCAGGCGCGCGTGGTCCTGGTGTGCGGGGATCGTCGATCACCTCGTCGCGGGTGGGGCGGCGCCTGCGGCGACGGTAGCCGATCGACCCGCCGGCGGCAGCGCGGCCGGGCTCCTGCGGCGTAGCCTGCTGCTCCCACCCACGCCCGAGGCAGGAGTGCGCCGATGGTCTCCGCGCTGTTCGATCCCGAGGCCTACGAGCCCGTCGAGGGCTTCACCGACCTCACCGACGTCACGTACCACCGCGCCCGCGACGCCGGCGTCGTGCGCGTCGCCTTCGACCGGCCCGAGGTCCGCAACGCCTTCCGTCCCCACACCGTCGACGAGCTCTACCGCGCGCTCGACGACGCCCGGCAGCGCGCCGACGTCGGCTGCGTGCTCCTCACCGGCAACGGGCCCTCCCCCCGCGACGGGGGCTGGGCGTTCTCCTCCGGCGGCGACCAGCGCATCCGCGGGCGCGACGGCTACCGCTACGGCGACGGCGACCTCGCGCGCACCGGGCGGCTGCACATCCTCGAGGTCCAGCGCCTCGTGCGCTTCATGCCCAAGACCGTCATCGCCGTCGTGCCCGGCTGGGCCGCCGGCGGAGGGCACTCGCTGCACGTCGTCTGCGACCTCACCCTGGCCTCGGCCGAGCACGCGCGCTTCAAGCAGACCGACCTCGACGTCGCGAGCGTCGACGCCGGCTACGGCTCGGCCTACCTCGCGAGCCAGATCGGCCAGAAGCGGGCACGGGAGGTCTTCCTGCTCGGGCGGGCCTACACCGCCGAGGAGGCGGTGGCGATGGGCATGGCCAACGCCGCGGTGCCCCACGAGGAGCTCGAGACGGTCGCCCTCGAGTGGGGCCGTCGCGCCTGCGCCGTCTCACCGACCGCCCAGCGTCTCTTCAAGTTCGCGATGAACCTCCCCGACGATGGCCTCGTTGGCCAGCAGCTCCTCGCCGGGGAGGCCACCCGCCTGCTCTACGGCACCGACGAGGCCGCCGAGGGCCGCGACGCCTTCCTCGACAAGCGGACCCCGGACTGGTCGGCCCACCCGTACCACTTCTAGGCGACCGCGACGGTCCCGCCGCGGCGCGCGTCGCCGGCCGCGTCACCGTCGATGGCCACGGCGTGGACCCCGCCGAAGTAGAGGTCGCGGCGCGCCCAGTGGTTGACCGGCCGGTGCGCGGCGAGGGCGGCGCAGACCTCGGCGCCGATCGCCGGCTCGGCCTGCAGGGTGGCCCCGTCCCAGTGGACCCGCGGGGCGTCGATGGCCTCAGCCAGGCCCAGCCGCCCGTCGACGAGGTTGACGACGACCTGGGTCAGCGCGCTGCGGATGCGCTCGCTGCCGCCACTGCCGAGGGCGACGTCGGCGGCCCCGGGGCGCACGAGCAGCGAGGGCGCCATCATCGAGCCGACGCGCTCGCCGGCCGGCGCGGCGTGGAAGCCGTCGGGGTGGAGGTCGGCCTCGCCCATGATGTTGTTCGCCATGACCCCGGTGCCGGCGAGGAAGACGCCGCTGCAGCTTCCGTTGGAGGTCGTCATCGCCGCGAGGTTGCCGTCGGCGTCGGCGACGCTGACGTGGGTCGTGCCGCGGCTCGAGCGCAGACGCCCGTCGACGTGGCTGGCGGTGACCTCCTCGAGGACGCCCGCGAGGCGCTCCAGCGCGCCGACGCTGCCGAGCGGCTCGGCAGGCCCAGCGGCGTCGAGCGCGGCGAGGGCGTGCCCCACGAGTGCGCCACCGAACGACGGCGGCGGGTTCGTGACGAGCCGCGCCTCGCGGTAGGCCACCCGGGACGGCTCGCGCTCGACGACGGCGTACGCCGCGAGGTCCTCGGCGGTGAGCAGCCCACCGGCCTCGCCGACCTCCTCGGCGATGCGAGCGGCGAGGCCGGGCTCGTCGAAGCCGCGGATCTCCCCGCTGGCCACGCGGTCGAGGAACGCCGCGAGGTCGGGGTGGGCGACACGGTCGGTCGGGCCGACGAGGCGCCCGCCGGGGGCATAGCGGGCGCGGCCCTGCGCGCGCAAGGTGAAGATCGCCTCGAGCAGGCGCACGACCGCGACCTGCTCGCCGCCGAGGACGACCCCCTCGGCGGCGAGGCGCCGCGCCGGGGTGACGACCTCGGCGAGGCCGAGGCGGCCGAGGCGGCGGTGCACGTGGAGGTAGCCGGGCAGGCAGCCGGGCACGGCGATCGCCCCGGCGCCGACGTTGAAGACCTGGTCGGCGCCACCGAAGCGCACGGTGACCGGGGTGAACTCCCCGGCGTGCACCGCGCCCGGCAGGCCCCGGCCAGGCGTGTCGACGAAGAAGTCGAAGAGGACCTCCTCGCCCTCGGCAGTGCGGGCGAGCAGGAAGCCGCCACCGGCGAGGCTCGTGAGACCCGGCTCGGCGATCGCCCCAGCGAAGCCGGCGGCCACCGCGGCGTCGTAGGCGTTGCCTCCGCGCTCGAGGACCTCGGCGGCAGCCGCCGCCGTCGCAGGATGCCCGGCGGCGACGACCCCGCGCTCGAATGTCCGCTCGCCGGCCATGCCCACACCCTTTCCCCGCCCTCGTGGCGAGCGGCACGCTAGCCCATGCCCGCCCGCTGCGGGGCCACCGGGCGGCGCGGCCTCAGCCGGTGGGATCCGGTGGCAGGTCGGCGCTGCTCGTGCGGTGGCCGGGGGCGTGCGACAGCCCGCTGCGGCGCCGCGGACCCCGCCGGGGCCGCCGGCTGCCGGCCGCGCGCCGGTGCCCCGGCACGGAGGGCTCACGCCACCCACCGCGATGGCGCCGCGTCGGGCGGACCACCGAGGCCACCGCGACGGTGCGGGCGAGCACGGCGAAGGCCACCGCCGGGCGCTGGCGCGGCGCCATCGGCCGGACCGTCATGCGGTGCAGCGCGTAGACGCCGACGAGGAGGTAGGAGACCGCGAGGGTCGAGAACAGCCCGGAGGGGCCGACGAGCGACATCGCCGCCGACGCGAGCAGCGGCCCGACGATCGAACCGGCGCCGGCGGCGAGGACGAGCGTCGCGCTCGCGCCGATCATCTGCTCGCGGGTGAGCCAGTCGTTGGTGTGGGCGATCGACAGCGAGTACAGCGGCCAGGCGAGGGCGCCGAAGAGGCCTGCGGCGGCGAAGAGCCCGAGGCCCGTGGGCCCCGATATCGCGATGAGCGCGGCGACGCCCGCCGCGGCGAGGGCCGCCGCGGCGATGACGCTGCGCCGGTCGCGGCGGTCGGAGATCCGCGACAGCGGCATCTGCAGCACGACGCCGCCGAGGATGCACAGCGCCATGAACGCCGCGGTCTGCTCCACGCTGTGGCCGGTCCCCGTCGCGTAGACCGCGCCGAGGCCGATGACCGCGCTGTGGGCGAGCCCAGCGCCGGCAGCCCCGACGACGCCGAGCGGCGCAGCGGCGAGCACCGCGCGCAGCCCCATCGGACTCGGCTCGGTGATGTGTGGGGTGCTGCGCGCCCCGAGGGCGATGGGCACGAGGGCGAGGGAGATGAGGATCGAGGCGAGCAGGAAGAGCTCGATGCCACCGGGGTCGGCGGTGACGAGGAGGACCTGCCCGCCGCCGAGGCCGACCGCCGTCACGATCGCGTAGAGGCCGAGGACCCGCCCGCGGGTCTCGTTCGTCGCGAGGTCGTTGAGCCAGCTCTCGACGACGACGTAGAGCCCGGCGACCGCGAGCCCGGTGAGCGCCCGAACGAGCGACCAGCTCACCGGGTGGATCGTGAGCAGGTGGACGAGGACCGAGGCGGAGGCCAGGGAGGCCAGCGCGGCGAAGACGCGCACGTGGCCGACCGCGCGCACGACCGACGGGCCCCACCAGGTGCCCGCGACGAAGCCGGCGTAGTAGCTCGCGGCGATGAGGCCGAGCGCAGCATCGCTGAAGGACTCGAGGCTGCCGCGCAGGCTGATGAGGCTGCCCTGCAGACCGCCCGAGAGCATCATGAGCAGCAGCCCGGCGAAGACGACCCCGGCGCCGGCTACGGGCAGGGGACGACGGTGGGTCGTGGGCACGAGGGGGAGGGACATGGGGCGCCTCGCGAGGGGGGACGAGTCCGACGCGCGGGGCCGGGGCCTCGCGCTGCGGCGGGAGGTGGTCGGGATGGGCCCTGAGCGGGCGTGTCCGCTGCCGTGGGGGCGGTGCCCGGGCAGCGTAGGTCCCACGTCGGCCCCACCGTGGGCGCACTTGACCTGCCCCCTGGTGTCCCCCCGGCCGGGCCCGCGGCGCCCGCCGCCAGCGCTGGCGCGACGGTGTGCCCGATGCGCCAGGCGGGGAAGGCTCGCGGCGTGCGTCCGACGCTCGTGATCCTGCTGGTCGTGGCGGTGCTGCTCGCGCTCGCCTGGGGTGGGCAGCGCCGGCTCATCTACCTGCCGATGCCCGCTGACGTCCCCCCGATCGACGAGGCACTTCCGGGGGCCCGCGAGCTCACCCTGGCCACCGACGACGGCCTCGACCTCGACGCGTGGCTCGCGCCCCCCACCGACGACGACCTCGGCGTCGGCGTGCTCGTCGCCAACGGCAATGCCGGGCACCGCGGGCTGCGCGCGCCCCTGGCCGAGGCCCTGCGCGAGCGCGGGCTCACCGTCCTGCTCTTCGACTACCGCGGCTACGCGGCCAACCCCGGGCGGCCGAGCGAGGAGGGCCTGCTCGCCGACGCCCGCGCGGCGCGCGCGGCGCTGCTCGAGGCCACCGACCTCGAGGCCGACGCGCTCCTCTACTACGGCGAGTCGATCGGCACCGGGGTCGTCACCGCCCTGGCGACCGAGGCGCCCCCGGGCGGGCTCGTGCTGCGCTCGCCGTTCCCCGAGCTCGCCGACGTCGGCCGGCGGCACTACCCGTTCCTGCCCGTGCGCACCCTGCTGCGCGACCGCTACCCGCTCGCCGAGCAGCTCGCCGGCATCGAGGTGCCGGTCACCGTCGTCTACGGCGAGGACGACCGCATCGTGCCGCCCGAGCTCAGCCGGCAGGCCGCAGCAGCCGCGCCCGACCTCCACGACGTCGTCGCGGTGCCCGGCGGGCACAACGACCGCGCGCTGCTCGACGGCGAGGCGCTCGTCGACGCCGTCGAGCGCCTCGCCGTCGCGATCGCCCCGCCCACCGGCGAACGCCCCTGAGCGCGCCGCCCGGGTCGCGGAGCCGCGCGGGTTCGTGGCCTCACCGCGGCCCGCGCACGACCGCCACGGCGATGCCGTCGTGGCGCTTGCGCCCGACGATCTGGAGGAACGCCGTCTCGAGGCGGGGGTCGCCAGCGAGGGCGGCGTTGAAGCGCCGGATGCCCTCGACGTCCTCGTCGCGGGTGGGCAGGGCGACGCGCCCACCGCGCACGACGTTGTCGGCGACGAGGACCGCGCCGGGTCGGGTCAGCCGCAGCGACGCCTCGAGGTACTCGGGGTAGGAGGCCTTGTCGGCGTCGATGAAGACGAGGTCGAACGGTCCGGCGGGATCGCCCTCGAGCGCCTCCATGAGCGCGAGCGCCCGGCCGACGCGCACCTCGACGCGCTCGGCGAGGCCGGCGTCGGCGAGGTTGGCACGGGCCACCGCGGCGTGGGCGGGGTCGAGCTCGAGGGTGACGAGCCGGCCGTCGGCGGGCAGGGCGCGCGCGAGGCAGATCGCGCTGTAGCCGCCGAGGGTGCCGACCTCGAGGACCCGGCGCGCGCGGCAGGCCGCGACGAGCACCGCGAGCAGCCGACCCACCCCCGGAGCGATCTGGATGCGCGGCAGGCCCGCGGCGTGCGAGCGCTCGAGGGCGGCCTCGAGGTCGGGGTCGTCGTCGCCGAAGAGCCCCTCGAGGTAGGCGTCGACGTCGCCGTAGCCCAGCACCGCCACCGTGACCACCTCCGGGCGCCGTGCCCGCATCCGGAGGGTACCCAGGCGCGGCGCCGGCCCCCCACCGGGCCTGCACCGCGCTGCCCGCCCCGACGTCGGCGAGCTCAGTCCTCGGCGAGCTCGGCGAGGTCGGTGATCGTCCGCACCGCGCCGTCCTCGTAGAGGGTGAGCTCGGCACGGCGGGCGGCGAGGTCGATGCGCGCCTCGATCGAGGCCTGCGGGGCGATCCAGCGCAGCGTGAGCGCGTCGGGCTCGTCGGGGCCGAGCTCGAAGCGGCCGGCGAAGGCGGGATGGCGGTTGCGCAGGCGCACGAGCCCGAGGAGCCGCTCGACGACCGGCGTCGCGAGGGCGGCCTCGACCTCCTCGCGGGAGTAGCGGTGCCGGTTGATGTCGCGCCCGACGCCGGTGGCCGCGAGCAGCTCCATGTCGTTGCGCCCGGCGAGCAGCCCGACGTAGTAGATCTGCGGCACCCCGGGGGCCAGCAGCTGGATGAGCCTGGCGAGGAGGTAGGCGTCGTCGTCGGCGCCGAGGGCGTCGTAGTACGTCGTGTTGACCTGGTAGAGGTCGACGTTGGACGCCGCCGCGCCGGTGGCCTCGCGGCTCTGCCCTCCGGTGTGCTCGTGGATGCGCTCGACGAGCGCGTCGATGGCGTCCTCGCCGAGCAGCCCCGGCCGGCTGCGGTCGGTGGGGTCGGGCCCGACGTCGAGGACCCCGATGCCGTCGTGGGTGTCGAGGACGGTCACGGCGTTGGCGGGACGGACCTCGAGCCAGTGACGCAGCGGGCCGGCGTCTGCGGTGAACAGGGCGTGGAGGACGAGCGGGGCGAGGCCGAAGTCGTAGACCCAGTCGACCTCGGCGGCGATGGCGATCTGCTGCTCGTAGTGCGCGTGCACCTCGACGAGCGTCTCGATGCCGCGCTCGCGCGCCCACCCGCGCAGCTGGGCGATGAACGCGAAGGTCTCGGGCGTCATGAAGCACGACGTGCCCGGGGTCTTGACCGCGTAGCCGACCGCGTCGAGCCGAGTGACGCGCACGCCGGCGGCGGCGAAGCGGTCGAGGATCGACCGCAGGTACTCCTGGGCGCGCGGGTGGCTGACGTCGAGGTCCATCTGGCGCTCGGTGAACGTCGCCCACATGATCCGCCGGCTGCGGTCGCCGAAGGTGACGTCGGCCAGCGGCAGGCCGGGCCGCGGCCGGTACAGCCGCAGGAGGTCGGCCTCGATGGCCCCGTCGGGGAAGACGTCGGCGAAGGTGAGGAACATCCCCGCCCACGGGCTCTCAGCGCCGCGGGCGAGCACGTCACGGAACTCCGGCGAGGCGTCGCTGACGTGGTTGACGATGAGGTCGACCATGACCTCGGCGCGGCGGCTCAGCGCCGCGACGTCGTCCCAGGAGCCCATCCTCGGGTCGACCGCGGTGTGGTCGGTGGGGTCGAAGCCGGCATCCGAGCCGTCGATGGGCGTGAAGAACGGCAGGACGTGGAGGCCGCCGAAGAGCCCGTCGAGCGGCCCGTCGAGGAGCTCGGCGAGCCCGGCGAGCGAGCCTCCGAGGCGGTCGGCGTAGGCGATGAGCTGCGTGGCGTTGCGCATGACGCCCTCCTCACCGTCAGGGTAGTCCCCCCATGGCCGCCTGGGGACCCTACGCTGGGGTGCGCGTCCGACGAGAGGAGGGTGGCGATGGCCGCCGGGTCCGCCCAAGGTCCGCCCGGCCGCGGGTCCTCCGCGGACGGGCCCGCCCACGGCCTGCCGCACGAGGGCTGGGTCGAGGACCGCGCCCTCGGCGAGGCCCGCAGCGGCCCCGAGCAGCCCCACGTGAGCCCGCCGCTCGCGCGGCGCCTGCGCGAGGCCGGCCTGCCCTGGAGCCCCGCCAACGGGGACCGCTTCGTCATCCCCGACCGCGAACTCGACGAGCACGTCTTCCTCGTCAGCCCCATGAGCGTCGAGGTCCGCGAGAGCCCGAGCGGGCTCCTGCTGACCTTCAACGGCGCGGTCGAGTGGGCCCTCGACGCGATCGTCGTCGGCGAGGCGGTGTGGCTGCCCAGCGAGGGCCAGGCCCGCGACCGCCTCGGCACCGCCTTCGCGGGGCTCGAGGCCCGCGACGACGGGCACCGCTGCACGGTCGCCACCGGCGCCGGGCGTGCCTGCTTCGAGGCCACCGAGCCCGCCGACGCCTACGCCCTCGCGCTCCTGCACCTCCTCGAGTCGCGCCACCACTGAGGGCCGGGCGGCCGGCGCCGCCGAGCGCCGGGCCGCCGGGACGCCGAGCGCCGAGCAGCCGAGCCGCCGGCGCCGCCGAGCACAGGGCGGCCGGGCCGCCGAGCCGCCGGCGCCGCCGAGCACGGGGCGGCCGGGCCGCCGGGACGCCGAGCGCCGGGCCGCCGGGACGCGCTCACGGCGAGCCGGTGACCCCGTCGTCGAAGGGGCTGCGCCCGGGGTCGCCGGCGTCGGGCACCCGCTCGTGGGCCGGGTTGGCGAGGCAGATCCGGTCGAGCGGCAGGAGGCGGTCGTCGGCGTAGAGCGCCCGCGCGAGCCCGTAGGCCATGACGAGCATGATGACGCTGAAGGGCAGGGCCGTCGTGATCGCCGCGGTCTGCAGCGCCTGCAGGCCTCCCGCACCGGTGAGCAGCAGCACCGCGGCGATCGCGCCCTCGAGCACCGCCCAGAACGCGCGCTGGATCTTCGGCGGGTCGGTGTTGCCGCCCGAGGTGAGGAGGTCGATGACGAGCGAGGCCGAGTCCGAGGAGGTCACGAAGTAGATCGAGACGAGCAGGATCGCGAGCACCGTCGTGATCTCGCTCAGCGGCAGCTGCCCGAGCAGGCCGAAGAGGGCGATCGCCGGGTCCTCGGCGACCTGCGCCGAGAGGGCGCCGTCGGTGGCGGCGTCGACGCTGAAGGCGGTGTTGCCGAAGACCGCCATCCACACGAACGTCAGCCCTGCGGGCACGAGCAGCACCCCGAAGACGAACTCGCGGATCGTCCGCCCCCTCGAGACCCGCGCGATGAAGAGCCCGACGAAGGGCGACCAGGCGATCCACCAGCCCCAGTAGAAGATCGTCCACGCCGCCTGCCAGGAGCCGTCGCCGGCGGCGTCGGTCCACAGCGTCGTCTCGGGCAGCGTCTGGACGTAGACGCCGATCTGCTGGACGAAGGCCGAGAGCACCCCGAGGGTCGGTCCCGCGAGCAGGACGAAGACCATGAGCAGCATCGCGATGACGAGGTTGGCCACCGACAGCCGCAGGATGCCCTTGTCGAGCCCGGCCATGAGCGAGGCGATCGCCGCGAGGGTGATGACCGCGACGATCGACAGCTGCACGGTCGTGGACTGCTCGAGCAGCCCGAGGTCGGCGAGCCCGGCGTTGACCTGGAGCACCCCGAGGCCGAGCGAGGTCGCGACGCCGAACATCGTGCCGAAGACCGCGAAGGTGTCGACGGCGTCGCCCCAGCGGCCGTAGATGCGGTCGCCGAGCAGGGGGTACAGCGCGCTGCGGGTCGACAGCGGCAACCCGTGGCGGTAGGAGAAGTACGCGAGGGAGAGCCCGACGAGGACGTAGACGCCCCAGGCGTGCACGCCCCAATGGAAGAACGTGAAGCGCATCGCCTCGACGCGCGCCTCGACGGTGCCGGCCTCGGCCATCGGCGGGTTGGCGAGGTGCGACAGCGGCTCGGCGACCGCCCAGAAGACGAGCCCGATGCCCATCCCCGCAGTGAAGAGCATCGCGAACCACGTGAGGTAGCGGTACTCCGGCTGCCCGTGCTGCTCGCCGAGGCGGATGCGACCGAAGCGGCTGGCCCCGAGCCAGACGATGAAGAGGAGGAAGCCGGCCACGGCGAGGACGTAGTACCAGCCGAGGTACTCGGCGATGCCCGCCTGCAGCGTCTCGACGGCGCGCGCGACCGCATCGGTCGCGGCGACCCCGGTGATGAGGAAGACGACGATGACGAGCACGGACACGCCGAACACGACGGGGTTGGTCTCGAGACGGGGCATCGCCCTCTCCCTCCTCGGGGGCACCGGCGACCCCCGAGTGTGCAGGTCCACGTCGGCGCGGGCCACTCCCGGCGGTGGGCCAGCGCGCCGGCCTGCTCCCCTGGCCGGTCGGGAGGTTTGCATCCAGATACCCGGGGGGGTATCTTGCCGTCGACCTCGACGACACCGACCGACCGACCATCCGCCAGACGAGGAGATCCAGCGACGATGCAAGACCTCATCACGCCGACCCCGCCGCAGACCGAGACGCGCCCGCTCGCCAACCGCCTCATCGCGACGTTCTTCGGCGTTGCCGTGCTCGGCTGGGGCGCGAGCGCGATCCTCACCGCGATCCACTTGTGGGTGCTGCCGATCCCCGAGGGCATCGACCCGCAGGGTCCGATCGCCGTGCTCATGAGCCCGTGGGCCTACGTCGGGCCGATCCCGCTCGCCCTCATCGGCGCGGTCTACTACATCGGGATGATGGCCGCGGCCGCGTTGTGGCTGTACACGAAGAGCCCGCTGCTGGAGAAGCTGCTGCTGCCGGTCACCGCGAGTGGCGTGGCCTTCTCGGCCTACTTCGTCTACCTCCAGCTCGTGCCGATCGGCGAGATCTGCCCGTTCTGCATGGTCTCCGCCGCCGCGACGACGACGCTCTTCCTCCTCGAGGTCGCGGTGAAGCGGGTCGGCGGCGCGGTCACCGCCCCGCCGGTCAACCCCGCGATCGCCTGGCCGGTGATGGTCGCCGCCCCGCTGCTCATGGCCCTCGCGGCGATGTTCTCCCTCACCGTGCTGCCGCTGCCCGGCCAGTAGCGCCGGCACTGCCCCGCGCCACACACGGCGCGCAGGACTCGGCACCGCCCATCGACGGCCCCGGCCCCCGGCCGGGGCCGTTCGCCTGTCGCGACGTAGGCTCCCCCAC
>Ga0207421_10002987_pt1 | contig 20562 bp, 20 predicted proteins | sample SodLakKL_010_SED_4_FD_187542 | JGI IMG/M metagenome (GOLD analysis project Ga0207421, IMG submission 187542) | Alkaline sediment microbial communities from Lake Tanatar, Kulunda Steppe, Russia - 8KL_010_SED (SPAdes) (version 2) | ecosystem: Environmental > Aquatic > Non-marine Saline and... | reverse complement strand
TTTAAATCTTCAAACTCCTTTTCCATTGTGGCAAATGTCATAAATTCCGTAGTGCATACCGGCGTAAAATCCGCTGGATGGCTAAATAATATGACCCATTTTCCCTCATAATCCTTGGGAAAATTAATTTCCCCCTGTGTTGTGTCCGCTTTAAAAGCGGGAGCTTTTTCGCCAATTACGGGCATATGTACCCTTGAACAGGTTTTTTCTTCCATCATTTCCTCCCTTTTTACTTTCCTTCTTCACCTGGTTTTTAATTTTCTTCCTTTTTATTCATTTTTTGCACCAGACAACAATAATGATAACTATTACTATATATAATAAATATCCCTACCTGTCAAATACTTTTTCTTTTATACCCCATAAGCTTAAACGAGTTGCGTTAGAAAGCGTAACCTATTGCAACTTTAATTATGGGTAAAATCATTTTTGTTTCAGCGAGTTCCTCATATCTTTTATCCCCTTCAGGATTGCTTGTTCGATACTCCGATGCAGGAAGCGTATATCTGGACATGCCCAATCCTGTGTCAAGAGTCATTCCCCCATCCCATACGTACTGGTGCCCAATTAAAAAACCATACCCCATTGCATTCGCTTTTGCACCCCCTGAATAAAAACCATCGTCATATTTAATGGAAACAGAATTGTAAGTAATTAACCCACTTAAATACCAGCCCCTCGGCGCACTTCCCTGCCAATAATTCCTTATACCGGCGGTGATTTGATATATCGAAAAATCCCAAGGGTCATCTTTGTCCAGAAGCAATTCTGTTACAGCGGCGCTATAATTGCTGTACGACAAAGAAATGCTGATGTTGTCGGATACTGCGAAATTTCCTTCTATGCCGGTTATACCGAGCATAAGACTAAAAGGATTAACGGAAACGGACGCTTTCCTTTCCCCGGCAAAAGATAGAACAGTTGAAATAACTAATACCAGAAATAGAATTAGTAATTTTTTCATGCCTCTCCTTTCGTCTTTACTTTTACGAGTAAAAACCAACAATATTTTACTTTATATTTATATACAATACCAGCCTTCAGATTGCAGTTTTAGGGCGATTAAGAACCACAATGCACCCTTTAGAACATGATTTAGATTTACTAATCTTAAACCGGCTCCGCTAGGTTTTTTAACAAAAATATTCATTTCTCAAACAGCATTTATAGATAAATATTTTTTTTGCTATACTTAGATATAAATAATCAGGGAACAAAGGAGGCCTTTATTATGAACGCCGCACATGCAGGAACGGGTTTTTTGGTGCTGGGAATCATTATTTTAGCTGGAAAAATTATCCGCATTATGAGCCCTCCTCTTCAGAAGCTGTTTATTCCCAGCTCTCTTATCGGAGGGTTTCTTGCTCTCTTTCTGGGCCCGGAAGTACTGGGAAATATAGCAGCCCGGGCAGGAATCGAAAGCTCACTAATAGCAGGAGGACTGTTTCCGGACTACATTCTGAATGTATGGTCTGCTTTGCCTGGATTATTTATAAATATTATATTCGCCTGCCTTTTCCTGGGTAAGAAAATTCCCAGCCTTAAAGAAATCTGGCTGGTAGCAGGTCCCCAGGTGGCTCACGGTCAGGCCATGGCATGGGGCCAGTATGTATTCGGAATACTCTTAACAATTCTGGTGCTTACTCCCTTTTTTTCAACAAGCCCTATGGCCGGGGCCTTAATAGAAATTGGCTTCGAGGGAGGCCACGGCACTGCCGCGGGCATGGCCTCCACTTTTGAAGAGCTTGGCTTCAAGGGGGGAACTGATATGGCGGTAGGCCTTGCCACCGTAGGTATTTTCATGGGGGTCGTACTGGGGATAATTCTACTTAACTACGGGGTAAGAAAGGGCAGCTCAAGCATATTAAGAGACCCCGCCGAACTCAGATCAGATAAACTGCAACAGGCAGGCATAATTGATTTTGACTCCCGTGAATCAGCCGGAAGCATAACCACACGCCCTGAATCAATAGAGCCGCTGTCTCTTCATCTGGCCTACATTGCAGTAGCAATTGCCATAGGGTATGCTCTTCTCCAAGGGGTTGTATTTTTTGAACATGCGGCATGGGGCAGAAAAACCGGCGTTTATCTTTTCAGATATATACCTCTTTTTCCACTGGCAATGATAGGGGGTATTATAGTAGAGAAAACTCTGGATAAATTTGACGCGCACAAAACCCTAAACCGTCCATTGATAACCAGGATACAGGGCCTGTCCCTGGACATACTTATAGCAAGCGCTATAGCTACTCTTTCCCTTGGAGTCATAGGCCAAAACCTTATTCCTTTTATCCTTCTTGCCCTGATAGGCATTGTCTGGAATGTCATAGCCTACGTATACCTTGCTCCCAAAATGATACCTTCCTACTGGTTTGAGAGGGGAATTGGAAATTTCGGACAGTCCATGGGCATGACCGCAAGCGGACTTCTGCTAATGAAAATAGCCGATCCGGAAAATAAAACTCCTGCCCTTGAAAGTTTCGGTTACAAACAGCTTCTTTTCGAGCCGGTTGTGGGGGGAGGCATTTTTACCGCAGCTTCTGTTCCCCTTATATTCCAGTTCGGTCCTGTATTTGTTCTTATTCTGGCAGCGGTTTTCATGCTATTTTGGCTATGGCTTGGAATTTTTCATTTCGGCCGCAAATAACCATGGAAAATATTGAATACAACCGAATTCTCAAAAATTATAACTTAATATTTAAAAAAAGCCTTCCAGAAATAAACCTGCAGGGAAGCCCTGAACGCTGTGTATACAGAGTATGCGTTAAGGATGAAAATAATAAACTCTATATACTGGAGAAAATTTTGCCCGCCCAGCTAAAACGCAAGCAGGAAATTATAAATATAGTGCAAGAGCTAAGAAAAAAAAAGATAAACAAAGTTCCCATTTATTTAAACTCCCAAGACAACACCCACATAATAAACCATAAAGGCCAGTACTGGCAATTAAGCGAATATACACACGGCATGCCTGTAATACAGCCGGATTATTTACAGGACTCGGAAAAAGGGAAAAGACTGGCCGAATTTCTGATAATGCTTAAAAAATCAAAAATTAAAGCTGGAAGCACCTTTTCTATAAAAGATTATGTATCTAAGATAACATCTGATATAGAAAGACATGATCATAAATATTATTATGACTTCTCTAAGATTAAAGAATACCTGGAATCAGGGTTTTTTAAAAATTATGATGAAATACCTGTATCTTTTAATCACGGTGATTTTCATCCCTTGAATGTAATCTGGAAAAAAGATGAAATAAAGACTGTAATTGATTTTGAGTTTTTTTCCGACACCCTGGAAATGTACGACGCGGCAAACCTGGTGGGCTGCGCCGGAATAGAAAACCCAGCTTTTCTAATGAAAGAGGGCCTGATAAATAAATTTATTCAAAGAATTCAAAAAGCTCATATTTATTCACCGGTAAGCTATCATAATTTTGTAGACCTTATTATTGCGTCCAGATTTGGATGGATAAGTGAGTGGCTGAGAAAACAAGACAAAGAGATGCTTCAGCTTGAAAAGGATTATTTTTATCTTTTAGTCAAAAACAAAAAAAAGATAAACAAATATTATGGATTTTAACTCATAAGGTTATTTCCAAATCTCCCGGTTAATATATTAACCGGCTATGCAATAAATATATTGGGAAATTACTTTTTTTTCAAATTTTCCGCTTTGCTTATTACCTTCTCTTTAAGCTCATGCTTGTACTGAGTAATTTTAGCTTGAATCGAACTGTCATTAGCTGAAAGTATTTGAGCTGCAAGAATACCGGCATTTTTTGCTCCATCTAAAGCAACCGTAGCCACCGGCACCCCTCCGGGCATTTGCAGAATTGAAAGAACAGAATCCCAGCCGTCAATAGAATTGCTGGATTTTATGGGTACGCCAATTACAGGCAGAGGCGATATAGCGGCCAGCATTCCCGGCAGGTGGGCCGCGCCGCCAGCCCCCGCAATAATTACAGAAATCCCCCGGCTATGTGCATTTGACGCAAACTCAAATAACTTTTCGGGGGTTCGGTGCGCCGAAACAATATCTATCTCATAACCGACATCAAACTTATCCAGCATTTCAGCAGCCTCTTTCATTACAGGCAGATCGGAATCAGACCCCATTACTATACTTACTAATGTTTTTTTCATGATTTCACCTTTATTAACCCTTTAACTCTTTCCGCCTTACTAAGCGCGCTTTCCAAAGATGACGAAAGGACGGTTATATGTCCCATTTTACGATACGGTCTGGTAATTTTTTTCCCGTATACATGAATCTTCACGCCTTCAATCGCCATACTCTGCGTCAATCCCTCATATACTGCAGGACCTTCATAGCCCTCCTCCCCCAAAATATTTATCATTACTGAAGGAAGTTTAAGTTTTGTGCTTCCCAAAGGCAAGTTAAGTATCGCCCGCAAATGTTGTTCGAACTGTGATGTTATGATGCTTTCAATAGTATGGTGACCGCTATTATGAGTCCGGGGAGCAATTTCGTTTACAATGACCTCGCCTTCTGCATCCACAAACAACTCAATAGCAAGCAAGCCTTCCATGTCTAATAATTCAATAATCCTGCTTGCATAATAGACCGCTTTATCCGACTGTTCAACTGCTATAGACGAAGGACATATCAATTTATCCACAAGGTTTGCCTTCGCGTCAAAAACCATTTCCACAACAGGATAACACCTGACTTCCCCTTTTCTGTTTCGCGCAGCTATTACAGATATTTCTTTTGCAATATCGACTTTTTTCTCTATTACAGAAGGACCGGAAAGTACTTTACTTAAATCCTCCTTGTCGTTTATAACAGAAACTCCACGCCCGTCATATCCGCCCTTCCTTAATTTCTGCACAAAAGGGAAATTAATATTTCCTTTTTCAATATCAATCAGAATAGACTCTTTGTTTTCATAAATTTGGAAGGGAGAAGTTGGTATTCCATGTTTGTCATAAAACTTTTTCTGCAAGCCCTTATCCTGGATCAATTCTAATATTTCAGGATCAGGTGCAATTTTAAGCCCTTCTGATTTAAGTTTTTTCAGTGCATCTGTATTAACACTCTCAATTTCAAATGTAAGAATATCAACCAGTTTTCCAAATTGGTAAACTGATTCAAAATCCAGTTTGTCTCCTTTTACAAAATGTGATGCAATTTTTCCGGCAGGGCAATTTTCATCATTGTCTAAAACATATGTTGTAACATTCCACTTGCTGGCATCCTGAATCAGCATTTTTCCAAGTTGTCCACCAGCAATAATCCCCAATTTCAAACTTGACTTCGCTAATTTTTCCATATCATATCTTTCTTACTTTTCTTTGATAACACTAATCCGTTCATATAAATTATTATAAATTTGCAATCTTTCTGTATATTATACGCACTTTTAAACGAGATGCAAAGCCGCCGATTTACGTAAGAAAAAAATTTTTTATATATTACTACAGTGCTTGTAGAATTGAAACAATGCATCTATCTTTTGCATTTTAAAATAACTACACATCATATTTTCATAATATTCATGCAACAATTTTGAATCAATTTTTAAGCTGTCCGGTTTCTTTTAGATTTTCTATTAATAAACTACCAGGAATCGATAGACTCCCCTTCAGAATCGATTATGTCGGGACGATTTATAATAACTCTTTCTCCTTCAAAGCAGAGGTCATCTTCAGTTACTGTCTCTCCACTTATCTCTTTTGAAAACCCATAATCCGCCTCAAGTTTTTCCTTTTTGATTAGATCCTCCAAACTTTCAGGCATTTCATATGTACGACCATAATAAAGTGTTTCAGCTGTTCTAACCATACCTAATTCACTTTGAAGATTTACTTCACGATATCTTTCCAGCATATCCTCGTCAAGAAAACTTGCCCAAAAACTATCATATCCTAGACGCGGCAGAAAAACTGCCAATAATATTGATCCGACTATAATTATTATATCAATCGCTATGCCGACCCAACCAACAATAATTCCCGCCTTTGCCAACCCCTCTCCTTTTAAAGATCCTTGAGACTCCCTTATTTCTTCTTTTGCTTTTTCACCGAAAGCTATTCCCAGTACTTGACCTATAAATAAACATACAAAGATCCCGACAATCGAACACACCAAAGATGCAATAGCCTTACCGCTTGTCTTGGGAACGCTAGCTGATGCGTCCTTTTCAGGAAACTGTGAAGAATGTAATTCCCTGTTGCAATTTTCACATACTTTAGCCTCGTTTTGATTCTCCCCTTTGCAGTGGGGGCATTTCATAATGGACCTCCTGTGTTAATACTTCCTCTACTTTAAAAAAATAGCACCCTGTAAGGGATATTCCTTGCAATAAAAAAAAATATAATAACAAATACCACCAGCCATAGGTATCTATGATGTAACTGAATTTTCTTACAATCTTTCATAAACAGAAAAGATAAGGCATTATTAAAAAAAGTATAGGCCAGAAAAAGAAAAAAAATAACGGTTATAAAATTATGCCTTAATGCCTGAAGAACTTTTCCGTTTAAAAGATTATAAATAGCGCGCGCGGAACCGCAGCCCAAACATTTTATGCCTGTTAATTCAGTAAAAAAACAAGGTGGATATATATAACTTGAATACGGGTTGTTATTTCTAATAATCGTTAATATAAAAATCACCACGGCAGTTATAGAACAGAATATTATTAATCTAAAAATAAAAAGTCTATTCGGGTATTCTTTAGCTTTTTTTACACTATTTTTAATGTTCATTCAGTTTATGAGCTTATTTTTAAGTAAAATAAATGCTCTCCCACATATAAACCTACATGCGTATTATATTCTTACATATAATGCTTTTCTTCCTTTTTTCTATTACTAAAATTTATTCCCGGGCTCCATGTCTTCTAAGCAGCTCTACAACCTCACTATGTCCCTCACGTTCAGCATTTACCAAAGCTGTATAATTCCCGCATTTAGTTTTTGCGTTAACATCAGCTCCGGCGTCTATTAATTTTTCTACTATTTCCGTTTCCCCCAGTCTGGCTGCAAACATTAGTGCTGTCCAACCAATAAAATCGCTTGCATTTACATTCGCTCCAGCTTTTACAAGAAGTCTTACCATTTCCTTGTTACCGGCTTGCCACATCAGCGCCGTCATGCCTCCCTTATCTTTAGTATTTACATCTGCTCCAGCGCCAATCAACACTTCTATTGTTTCTGTTTGTGTTGATTCGTCTAGAAACATCAGTACTGTCCTGCCTCCTTTCTCTTTTGCATTGACATCCGCTCCGGCATCTATCAAGACTTTTATTGTTTCTGTGTGACCTCGCATTACTGCATTCATAAGCGCCGTCCAGCCCTCTTCATCTTTTGCATTTACATCACCTCCGGCTTCTATCAAGACTTTTATTGTTTCTGTATGGCCTCCAAATGCTGCCCCCATAAGCGCCGTCCGGCCTTCGTTATTTTCCGCATTAACATCCACTCCGGCATTTATAAGATTCTTTACCCTTTCCTTTTGACCGTTTGAAGCTGCAGAATACAGGGTTTCATGACCAATAGCTTTTATTATTCCAGGGTGATCTTGCATCCCACCAAATCTTTTCATGGATTGTAATGCCCATTTCGCTTTTTTACTAACCTCTTCATCTTCATGGTCTAATAATGTTGCTAATGGCTCTACAGCTGGCTCACCGATATCAGTAAACACAATTATTTTATTTATTTCTAAATTAGTCCCCTCGTCCATAATCGATATTAAAGGTTCTACAGCAAACTCGCCCAAATCAATAAGTGCAGGGTATACATACCCACTTAAATTTGGATTCTCTTCCAGAATCGAAATTAAAGGCTTCACCGCGCGTTCGTCTCCTATTTTTCCCAATAACCTTATTGAATGACGTTGTACCCATTTATTTTCATTTTCCAGAGCGTCAATTAATGGTTCCACACCTTCCGTACCTGAAACTCTGCCCAGCCTAAAAACAGCTATACTGCGCTCTAACGAGGTGCCGGATTCTAATCTTTTAATCTCTCGCCGAATTGCTTCTTCTCCTTCAAGACTTTCAAATCCAAATATAAAAAAGACAATTACTGAGATTAAGATAACTGGCGTTAAATAAGTCGCTGCTGCTTTAACAGTTACAACCCTGTGCACGCATCTAATACCTTTTATCGCTACTACTGCCATCCATATCATTGCTGTAATAGATCCTATAACTGGTATAACTGAAATTAAAGTTACACTCCCGCTGTAACAAAAAACATTTATTGTACCCTTAACCCCACCTTTACCTTTAAATAACAAAACAAAAAGATGAACAAATAAAGACCACACAAAGAGTATTGCTGTATAAACTAGGGGCCCCACAAACAACCCCCTCATAATTCTAGAAAACAACCCCGGAGTGAAGGCCTCCGAAATGCCTATGACTACCCCTATCAATCCTAACAATACATTAACAAGCCAAATGATCATAGAAATTACAAAATAAAATAGCAAAGGATCTTTAAATGACTTTTTTATTTCCAGATTTGTGAAAAATTCGGTAGGTCTGTTTACTATGAAGGATATTGTTTTCCACAGAGCTTTGAAAAAACCAAATTCATTTCTTCTCTCCCATGGATTTTCTCTATAATTACCCGTTGCGTCCATATTAAGCTTATACTATATATCTCAAAAAGTTTCAATTTCCAGCATGATACCTACACGGAAATAGAAACAGAAATCCCTCCCTCTTTTAAAGAAACGCTTTCTTCTTTTTTAAATTCATTCTATAGATATCTTTATGAGAATAATCAGAGATTCGGATTCAATCCGTTATGATAAGTACTTAAAAAAGTATTCTTTTGGAAAATAGATTATACATTTTTTCTGTTTTTTCTAGTTCCATTGGAATATAATGCACCGGAATGCATTTGTTCAATTTGAAAAAGACCAGCATATTACCAGTACTTTCAACACATAGTTTTTTATCAGTTATAGTTTCAAATGAATTTAATATATCAGTAGTGAATATTGATTTGATAGCAGTTTTGTCTTTACCTGTAAGATAAAAGCGTTTGGAAAACTTAGGATTAGTATCGAACTCTATCTTTTTGACTTTATTAAAGTTATCTATATATTTAAGAAAAAATGTTTCAGGCTCGATAGTGAACCTGGGTAATTCAAGATCTTTTGACAAATAACAGATTATTGTTTGCCGGTATGATTTTCTAATGTTTGCTAAAACCATATTACTGGCATAATAATCACACAGAATTACCTTATAGTTCCTTGCAGTCTTTTCAAGCGCATTTAACGCTTTTCGTTTGCCTCCTTCTGATAACAAACGGGTATAATCCAGTCGGGAAAGTATAGTATCGTTTTTCCTTGTATATTTATAGCTTATTGTATGAGATAGAGATTCAATCTTTTTTGCACGTTTTTGTAGTATACCCTTGGAGATTTTAATAACTATTGCAATTATTAATAGCCCTATAACTCTCAAATAATTCGTAAAATTCATTGCTCACCAACCTCACCGTCAACTTTGCCTCTTTAGTTCCAATATTATAACAACTTTAGTAATAAAACTGAAAAAACCAGGTTTTGTGTTTTGGGAAAAGGGGAAACATAGCAATCCCCTTTTGAATCATAAATTTCTAATTTCAATAAAAGCAGAAAGGAATAATAGCTCCCCTTACTTACGCAGCATTAAAAAAAGATCTTTCACGTAACTTAAAGTATTACCTCAAAGCAAAACTCTACAAAGTAATACTTAAAGCCGAGGATTTGCAAAACAAATAGACATATTAGGTAAAGCCCACATCAAGTATCATCATAACTAAAAAACCCAGTATTGTTCCGGCTGTAGCCAAATCCGTATTGCCTCTGCGCTGGGATTCTGGTATAACCTCTTCAACCACAACAAATATCATTGCCCCCGCTGCAAAACCAAGCGCATAGGGAAGCAAATGTCGCACCCATATAACCGAAAGAACCCCTAATACAGCTGAAAACGGGAAAACCATTGATGCAAGCTGACCATACCAGAAACTTTTAGCGGATGATAACCCTTCCCTGCGAAGAGAAACCGAAACAGCCATTCCTTCAGGTATATTATGTAACCCCATTCCCAGTATTACTGCTACAACAGCCGCATCTGCACCAGGCATACCTGAAGCAGCAGCACCTATAACCACACCTATGGCCAGTCCTTCCGGAATATTGTGAAGAGCTATGGCAAAAACAAGCAAAACGCTGCGATGCCAGGAAGTTTTAATTCCCTCCCTTTCTTCCGCAGAAAACCCAATGTGAAGATGGGGAATTAACCAGTCTAATATCCTGAGAAATACAGCTCCCATTAAAAAACCTGAAGACGCGGGTATCCAAGGCAAAATACCACTCCCGGAAGACATTTCTATCGAGGGCTCAAGAAGAGACCAAAAACTGGCTGCAATCATTATGCCTGCTGCAAAACCAAGCATAACATCAAGAAGTTTCTGGCTAAACTCTTTTTTTGAAAAAACAAAAGCAGACCCCAGTATACCAAGCAGCCAGGCAAAACCACCCCCCACTAACGCCTGTATTACAGGATTTAATTGTAGCCAGTAATTAGTCATTTTTTAAATCATACTAATTTTTGTAAATTTTAAAATCCTCATATCTTCCTAATTTAGAACAGGGACAGACATTGTAAAAGCCAGGATTTATTCTCAACTCTATTTCTCATCTGTTTGTTTCTTGTGATGTTTTATTATTTGCCCCTGTACTATAAAAATAACATCCTCGCAAATATTTGTAGAAAGGTCTGCTATTCTCTCCATATATCTTGAAAAACTCATCAGGTACAAAGCCCTTTCCAGTGACTGGCTGTCTTTTTTTATTGTTTTAATCAACTTGCGCCATACCTGGTCCCGCAGACTGTCTACCTCTGAATCTCTTTCACATACCAACCGGGCTAATGAAGCATCCTGGTTTAAAAAAGAATCCAGACTGTCTTTTAGCATGCTTTTTGTACGAGAGGCCATTTGGGGAATAAGAGTGAAATCTTTAATGCGAGGTTCTTCTATAAGATAAAGAGCGCTCTCAGCCATGTTTACGGCAAGATCACATATTCTTTCCATGTCATTATTCATTTTCAGCGCCATAAGCACTGTCCTTAAATCTACCGCTTTAGGCTGAAACTGTGCTATCAAATTAACGCATTCTTCATCTATAATAAGTTCGGTTTTGTTCGCTTGGGGTTCATCTTCTTTTGATACTGATTTAAGGAGACGTTTATCCTCTTGCAGAAGTCCGTTTAAGGCCTTGTTTATCATCTTCTCAGCCAGTTCTCCAAAACCGACAATGTTCTTTTTCAGTTTGTTTATTTCTTTTGGTAGCATTTTATTTTTTCTCCTTTTGCAATAATCGGAAACGAACTCTCTACCCATGAAGAGATTTCACCCCTTACTTTCCTGAAATAATCCAGCCTGTCACTCTCATAATAAGCCTGAGAATCAAAAAAAATAACCTTAATTTTTTCCATTTTTTCTTACTTTAACCGAATTTCCCGGTAATATATTCTTCTGTCTTTTTCTTTTTAGGAACAGTAAATATTTTTTCAGTATGTCCGAACTCCACAATTTCTCCAAGATACATAAAAGCAGTATAATCTGAAACCCTGGCCGCCTGCTGCATATTATGTGTTACTATGGCAATAGAAACTTCTTTTTTTAAAAGTTCTATCAATTCTTCAATACGGGTTGTAGACTGCGGATCCAGCGAGCTTGTCGGCTCATCCATAAGCAAAACATCGGGTTCGACCGCAAGCGCTCTCGCAATAGAGAGTCTCTGCTGCTGCCCCCCTGAAAGACTTCCTCCCGGACTGCTAAGCCTGTCTTTTACCTCTTCCCATAGAGCCGAATGCTTAAGCGACCTTTCAACCACATCATCAAGTATTGTTTTTTTTCTGACACCCACCAACTTTAAGCCTGCTATTACATTATCATATACCGACATTGTAGGAAAAGGAGTCGGCTTTTGAAAGACCATTCCTACGCTTCGCCTTATTACAACAGGATCAACACCGGGAGCATATATGTCAGTGTCATTTAAAAGCACCTTACCTTGTACCTTTACATTAGGTGAAAGATCGTGCATCCTGTTGAGAGCCCTTAAAAAAGTAGTTTTTCCGCAACCCGAGGGCCCAATAAATGCGGTTACTTTTTTATCATAAACGGGCAAACTGACATCCTTTACAGCGCAATTATTTCCATAGATAACAGATAAATCCTTAGATTCCATTACTATGGGAAGCCTTTTGTCTTCTGTCATTTTCCTGTCTTTCGAAATACTGCTATTTAAATTCAATTTTGCTTTCTTCTTTTTGCTTTTATCTTTTATCCCAATCATTTTTTCCTCCTATTTAATTTTTTTATCCCGAACAGCCACCCTGGCAATCACAAAAGATATTACAACCATAGAAAGAAGCACTATACCAGCAGCCCAGCCAAGTCTGTGCCACTCTTTGTAGGGGCTTATTGCCAAGCTGTATAGTCTCTGTGGCAGGGTGTCAACGGGTCCCAATATCCAATCCATAACACCAGATGACATATAATTATTTCCGAACGATGTAAAAAGAAGCGGGGCGGCTTCACCGGCGGCTCTTGCAAATGCTATAAGCAGTCCGGTAACAAGACCTTTTTTGGATGCTGGGATAATAACCGACATCACAACCCGCCATCGGGGCAAACCCACGGCAAGGCCCGCTTCTCTTATGGACCAGGGTATATTCATAAGAGCGCTTTCAGTAGAACGCGCCAGTATTGGCAGCATTACCAAAGCCAGTGCAACCCCTCCGGAAAGACCGGAAAACCCTTTCATGGGCCTAACCACCAGCGACCAGGCAAGTAGTCCTTTTAAAACGGCAGGCATTCCGTTAAGGGTGTCGTTCATCACCCTCATAACTGGATTAAGCTTATGATCAGGATATTCGGAGAGCATTATTCCGGCTCCCATTCCGAAGGGAACGGCTATTATAATAGCCATAAAATCCACCACAAAAGTACCTATTATAGTATGTATAAGCCCGGTCGGCCTTCCCATCATCGCCCTGGACGGAGACCCCAGTTCCTGAGTAAAAAAATCAATGTTTATGGCATCTATCCCCTGCACAATCACATATACTATAATTATTAGAAGAGGCGTCAGTACCGCCAGCGTATTTAAGGCGAAGAAAATTTTCATTAAATTTTCCGTTCTATATCTTTTATTTAAATTCTTCATACGGCCCTCCCGGCAGTCATAGAAAACTTTCTCTGTATGTAAGCTGCTATCAGGTTTACAATTAAGGATATTATAAACAGGTAAAACCCCACTGCCATAAGGCTGGAAAGATGAATACTTGTTACCGCTTCACGAAACTCGTTAACAATGACCGATGGCATTGTTGATGCCGGCCCGAATATTGAAAAGGGCAGATTATTATTATTTCCTATGAGCATGGCAACGGCCATTGTCTCTCCTATGGCCCTTCCGAAAGACAGCATTACTCCCGCAAGAATTCCGCCCCTGGCATACGGAAGCACAGACATCCTAATTACCTCCCACTTTGTGGCTCCCAAGGCATAGGCCGCTTCTCTCTGCTCCTTCGGCACCTTGTTTATAGCTTCCACTGTAAGAGCTGTGGTATATGGGACAATCATTAACGCCAAAATAATTACGGCGCTTGCCATACCATAGCCTATAGGATTTCCCAGAAAAGGAAGCAGAGATGGGAAATTATTTAGACACCACATATAGATATTCATGTAAAAAGTGTCCCTCATCCAAGGCACAAACACAAAAATACCCCAGAGCCCTATTATAACCGAAGGTACTGCCGCTATAAGATTTACCAAACTATCAATTATATTCGCCAGCCACTTCGGAGAATATTCGGCGGTAAATATAGCTACCGCTACCGCAGGAACAAAGGATATTAGAAGCGATACTATGCTTGTTATAAGAGTTCCCACAATAAAGGGAAAGGCCCCAAACTCCATCTTCAATGCCGGGTCCCATGCCCTGCCCCTTAAAAAACCCCAAAATCCGAATTCTCTTATTGCCGAAGCACCGTCACTGTAAAGAGTAATAGCCATAAGAATAGTGCAGGCTATTACTGTTATTCCCAGAGAGAAAACAGTTATGGAAAAAAACCTGTCACCCAGCCGCCTGTATAAGGGCGAACCATATTTTTTGGGCATTTCAGGACCCTTATTTTTATCTTTTTCTTTTCTTTTAACTTTCATTTTAAATACAACTTAAGTTAAGAGGCGGGATGCAGGGGCTTTAAATCCCCCACATCCATTACCATACCTCTTTACCTTTCCAGTATCTGCATTCCTATCCCCTCACCATTCCATTTCATCTGCCTGATCATCTCTTTATTTCTTTCAACCGCAGATTGGGGAAGACGAGCGTAGCCCAGCTGCTCAGAAAACTCCTGACCTTCAGTTATTGCCCATATTATGAATCTGATCAGTTCCTCAGCCTGTTCTTTTGACCTTATGGCCCTGTTTTCTTCCATATTCTCATAACAGAGCATCCAGGCAAACCCCGCAACAGGGTACCCGTACTCTGCAGGAGTATCGGTAAAGAGTATCCTTGTATCTGCGGGAAGCTCTATATCGGCAGCCGCACTGGTGGCATCAAAGGAAGGCTTTATAACATTACCGGACCTGTTCTTAATATAACCGTAGCTCATATCATTAAGCAGAGCGTAGGCGAAACTGTTATATCCTATAGCGCCCGGAGTATTCTGAACCACACCGGCCACTCCTTCGTTGCCGCTGGCGCCTATCCCTGTGGGCCAGTTCACACTGGTGGCAAAGCCGATATTGTCTTTCCATTCATCGGACACCTTTGACAGGTAGCTAGTCCACAAATTCGTAGTTCCAGACCCGTCCGATCTATGAACCACCTGAATAGGTAACCTGGGTAAACTTGCATCCGGATTGAGCGCCGTTATTTTACTGTCGTTCCACCGGGTTATTTCCCCCAGGAATATCTTTGCAAGAACTTCCCCGTCAAAAACCAGCCCTTCATCCACACGCGGAACATTATATGTCACTACCACATCGGCCAGAGTTATAGGCATATTGAAAGCTTTTCCACCAGTTTTACTTTCTATATCTTTCATGGTTTCATCCGAGAGAAAGGCTTCTGTCATCCCAAACATTATCGTTTGCTCGGTGAATTGCCGCATGCCTCCGCCAGACCCGATTGACTGGTAGTTTATAGTCACCCTTCCATCTGTTTCCTGCCGGTACTCGTCTGCCATCGCCGTAACAAGCGGGGCGGGAAACGAAGCCCCGGCCCCCTGCAACGTTACCCTGACCCTGGCATTTGCACCCGATACAGCAATAATAGCTGCAATGCCCGCCATCACTAATTTTCTCTTTAATCTTTTCATTTTTTATCTCCTTTTTTTACACCATAAATTTTACATGCTTACTGATACATTCAACTGAAGAAGTCTTTCCGGAAGCGCATCATTATCCAACGAATGCATATCAAAGTAAACCGCACTCAGTGTAGTATTACGCGCAACATCCACTGAGAAAGACGCCTTTGAACCCTCTATCCCAGTTTTTCCTCCATAAGCACTTCCGTCCTGCGTAGTGTCTATCCATGCGTCGTTTTCCAGCCTCCTGTAGCCGTATGTTAACCTCCAGGGAAGTTTTTCATATATCAGGTCATTCAATGAAACCTCGGCAAGGTACCCTGTGTCATTTGAATCCGGATTAGTAATAAATTCTCCCGATAATCTTATCCCGTCTATAAATGTATAATCCAGATTTAGGCTCAATCCAGCAGCAATTGCATTGTAATCATATATAAGGTTGCCGGTGTTATTATCTGTTGCATTTGTCTTGGAAGCCTTTGGAAGCGGAGCGCCGCCTTTTACATTTTCAAATCCGTAATAAGTTACTGCGGCATTAGCGCTAATATTCCAGTCTAGATCAAACGTTTTCCCGGCCTGAGCAACATACATAAGGGGGTCTTTAGTTCCTCCCTGCTCATCCAGTACCAGAATCCCGCTGTTTAGGAACAAACCCTGATTTTTATAAGAAAGAGCTATACCTTCCGGATTGACGTCCCCTCCCCATATAAGATCCGAGGGAGTCCATAATAGACTGCTATTGGTAAATTTCCCTCCCAAAAGCCCCATTCCTTCAGCCGAATACTTTATAAAAGCATAGTCAAACCTCATATCATGCGTTGAAAACGACCTCTGCAGAGTCTGGTTTGTGGATGTAGGGTCATCACTTCCGGTAGCAAGGCGAAATCCTGCCGACATCGAATCATTAACCTGAACGTCGCCTCGCAGGCGAAACCTAACCCTTCCTCTTGCCCTGGGAACTGACCCTTCCTTATCCTGGTACTGGTATCTAAGCCTCACATCAGATTGAAAATTGATACCTGCCTTTAACTGCCCGTAAGCAACAACCATAATCATCATCAAAATTAAATACTTCTTCATTTTCACTTTAACTCCTTTCTTTCCTTTTTTTCTTCGCTTACCCATTTCAACATTTTCTTTCTGCCGCTCTTTCATACCCGGCTTTCAGCCTCCAGCAGAAAATTTACATGCCGCCAACATAGCCTCTGAAAACCCTTCTCACATTTAACCTTTTGCCTTTCCTTTTGTTATCTATACTTTACGTTGCAACTATTAACTGCGTATAAGTTTTATGTTAAGCAAACGTAAAGAAATTTTAACTAATCAGTCTTTTTATGTGTTTCATTTTTCTCTCTATGTTTTTAATTCGGGATTTCAGATAACCTCTCTCGATATTATTATGCTGAGTTTCCCTGATTATTTCGCTTACATCATCATTAACAGAATTAAGCACTGAAATGATTTTCTCTTCAAGAAGCGATTCAAGCTTTTTGTGCTGCCCGGGTAACTCCCGGAACTTTTCTTCTCCGGTCAATAATCTTATATGCATTTTTTATACCCTCCTTATAGTTACTTTTCATTTATTCTGACTATATTTTACAGTTCAAGTGTTAAATGCATATAAGCTTTATGTTAAGCGATGGTTAAGAAAAAACAGAAAAGTAGGCGGCTTATTTTAGGAAAGTCAGTTCAAAGAGGGGAAGTTGTTTATAATGTTTTATCTTTGTTCAGTCTTTTTCTAAGGCATGGGGAAGCCTGACAGAGAAAAGAGTTCCTTTGCCTGGAGTGCTATCGACCCAGACTTCTCCTTTGTGCTGTAGCGCTATATGTTTTACTATTGCAAGTCCCAGACCGGTCCCCCCACTTTGCCGGGAACGAGACTTACTGACTCTGTAAAACCTTTCGAATATACGGGAAATATGTTTTTTGTCTATTCCAGAGCCTGTATCAGATGTGCTGAGAATCAAATCCTTACCTTTCTTAGAAGCTTTTATTGTAATGGTACCCTCATCGGTATATTTTACGGCGTTTGAAGTAAGATTAATCAGAAGCTGTTCTATTTTTCCCATATCAGCCATAATTTCGTCCAGTCCGGTATCAATAACCGCTTTAAGTTCTATCCCTTTTTCCTCTGCCTCCTTTTTAAACATTCTCATCATATCAGCAATCATCCCCCGTATACTGAATCGGGATATCTCGATTACATCCTTCTCTTCCAGCTCACTTAAAACAAGCAAATCACTGACTATGTTTATAAGGCGTTCGGTATGCCTTTTGATTATATCAAGGTAATGCTTGTTCTTTTCATCTATTTCCCCTTCAAGAGTGTCGGCAAAACCTTTTATCGCAGTAAGAGGGGTTTTCATTTCGTGAGATACATTGGAAACAAAATCACGCTTTATCTTTTCAAGATTCTTTAGCTGTGTTATATCCTGAAAAAGCACAGAAACCTCCTTTCCCGTATCAAGATATGATGCACTTATGAAAAAAAATTGTTCATCAATTTGAATACTGGACGAAGAACTTTTTTTACTCGATATAACTTTATTCAAAAAAACCGTAAAAGCATCTGAGTTTATCGTCTTTGAAAAATGTTTTCCTTCTGCCCGTGAAACTCCGGACATTTTTTCAAACGCTCGGTTAGCAAGAACTATAATACCCTTATTGTTCACAACCATTATAGGTTCTTTTATCGATGATATTATTTCCTGCAACTCTTTTTTTTCTTTATGTAGTTCCTTCATAAAGCTGTTTAATCCGGAAGTTTCTCCTGATTCTCCCAGATAGATTAAGAAAGAAAATACCAAGGCCAAAATAAGAGCAACAATAAAAACTGCCGCACTATTTTCAGCAAAGAATTCAGGCATAATAAAGTTTATTAAAGCTAACAGAGCAGCAGGCAGTAAAGCAACAAAAAAATATTTTATGAAAACTGATTTTATCATTCTTTTAATTTATATCCGATTCCCCGCCTGTTTACAATAAATTTTCCTGCCATCCCCATCTTTTTCCTCAAGTTTGTAATATGAACATCTATTGTACGGTCAATGACAAAATTGTTTATCCCCCACAGAGTATCCAATATATCCTGTCTCGTATAAACCTTGCCTTTATTTGAAGCCAGGAGCACTAGAATTCTGAACTCTGTTGATGTGAGTTCTATTTCTTTACCGTTTACTTCAACCCTGTATTCATCCGGATATATTTCCAGGACTCCCCCCAGGGATATATGCCCAGGGACTGAACCTCTTTTTTCCCTCCTGAAACTTGCTTTAACCCGGGCAACAAGTTCTCTTACAGAGAAAGGTTTAGTAACATAGTCATCCGCTCCTAGTTCCAAACCCGTAACTCTCTCTATCTCATCGCTTCTCGCAGTAAGCATTATAATCGGAACATCTGAAACTCTATTATCTTTCCTGAGATACCGACATATTTCCAAACCATCCATATCCGGAAGCATAAGATCCAAAATTATAAGGTCTGGAATTCTTTTCTTAATGAATTCAAACAATTCCTGTCCTTTTTCCATTGCGATGGTCTCAAAACCAGCTTTCCTGAGATGCAGCTCTATAAGTTCAAGGATATCCGGTTCATCATCAACTACTGCTACTGTTTTTCTCATAATTTTAACTATATTATTATTTAGACCATATTTCAACACTTTTTTTCATATACATGAATGTATCATAAAAAAATTTTCAGAAATCACAGACACTTCACCATCAGCAATCTAGACCTATAATTGTAAACTTTATGTAAACTATGTTTTTAATAATATTGTCAACTAACATGCTTTATCATCGTTTTTACAGCCTTGTTTGTATTTATTGCCTTGATCTTTTTATCAGGATGTTTTTCCTTGAATACACGAAATATTTCGTCTGCAAACCCTTGCCCTATACCTTTAACTCCTTTAAAATTGAGAATGATTTCTTTAAATTTAGTTAGATTATACAACAATCGCTTAGCTTCCGACCTAGAGGCATAGAAACTTTTATCGTCAACAAAAAGATTTACAGTAACAGAAGTTTTAGCAAATTCATAGTTATACTCTTTTCCGCTATATTTTTCAAAAATGTTTTCTAATTTTTTTCTAGAGTTTTTTTTAATCTGAAAATCCACTTGTGTACCTTTTTTATACTTTACCTCTTTGGTGAATAAGTCTTTCTTCTCATTATCAAAGACAACTTCTATATTATGACTTTTAATAATAAGTTTATCCGCAGCTTTTGAAGTAAAAAACAAGCCTTCCCCAGAATGTTGTAGTTCTGCTGTAGTAGTTTTACCCTTAATTAATTCTTGCAAAGCTTCATATTCATCTTTTAGCCTAAATTTCTCTTTTATATTTTTAAAAATACCTATCCCCCAATCGTTTACAGAGAAAAACGAATTATAATTATCAATTTTTACTTTGATTTGACCTTTTTTTGAACGGGAATGATCAATTGCATTGTTAAGTATTTCAGTGAAACTATATGACAGAATATTAAACACCTCTTCTTTGAGCTGATTTTGTAAATTATACTGGATATTTAGTTTACTAAAAACTTTATCTTCATTTAATCCTTTAAGAACATAATTTCTTTCTGCCTTCAATATTAAATCGGTCTCATCCTTACCGCTTAATATATATTTCACACCTTTTGTTTTGCCTAACTTTTTAATAATGCCTTTATTAATTAACTTTTTAATATATTTATGTACACCCTGCCTGGTCAAGCCAGTATCAGTAACTATATCTTTTGTGGTAATAGCTCCCTGTCTCTTTATTTTGTTTAGTATCTTTTTTTCAATATTCATCATGAGGTAATTATAATATATTGTAAACTTATCGTCAACTGCATTATTATAATATTGTCAACAAAACGGAGCTTTGGAGCCTGTAGCCTAGATTTGGATATTACAACCCGACTGTACACTGACCATAATTTTCCTCACCTCAAGGATGAATTCAGATTCAATAAACAGAAGATTTAGTGTGGGGAAGAAGCTAATTCAACTTGTATAGTTAGAAATATCTATCCGCTTCAGGGGAGCACGCGGTGTCGAAAAAAAAGTTTTTATAGAAAAACCGGGCTTTTGACTGCGTATTCCGGGCCAAAGTGACCACCCATTCCGGAGCAAAGTGACCACCCGTTCCGGGCCAAAGTGACCACCCATTCCGTTTTAAAGTTGCCACTTTT
>Ga0207421_10002986_pt1 | contig 20570 bp, 17 predicted proteins | sample SodLakKL_010_SED_4_FD_187542 | JGI IMG/M metagenome (GOLD analysis project Ga0207421, IMG submission 187542) | Alkaline sediment microbial communities from Lake Tanatar, Kulunda Steppe, Russia - 8KL_010_SED (SPAdes) (version 2) | ecosystem: Environmental > Aquatic > Non-marine Saline and... | reverse complement strand
AGGTTAAGAATTACTTCGAGGTAATCCTGTAAGGAAGAAGTAACCGGTAAAGAATGAGGCAAGTTAAATTCACCCTCCTTAGTCTGGCAAGGTAGAAAAGAGTAGCAACAATAATCGTATCTGCTCAGCCGTGCTGCAACCAATCTACACACCTGTGTTAGGCATATCTAACAATTAGAATATAACATGCCTTTTTCATACTGTCAATATCAGCGCTTAAAGTTATAGATATATATTCATTATAGCCCGGTGTTTTTTCTTTTTAGTAAAAAAGTTATAATGTTTTGAGGGTCTGTTAAGCGAATCAAATATTAGCCAGGGCAGAGGGGGCCATACCATCCTTCCAAATAAGAACCTAAAAAAACTGCTGCTATCTTTTTGGCCGGTATACCTAATTGTCTTCTGTGCTTTTTTTGATACCCATGCCCAGATGCCGGTCCTGGCCCCATACGCTATTTCTCTGGGAGCAACCCCGTTCACTTTAGGCCTGGTAGTAGGATTTTATTCTCTTTTTAACATAATCGGCAACTTTACAGGCGGCCTGATTATTGATGCCAAAAGCTGGAAACACCCGCTTGTGCTGGGCCTGGCCGGCGTATCTGTTATGCTTCTGCTCTACACGTATGCTGATAATGCTTACCAGCTGGCAGTAATCCGTGCAGGGCACGGGCTTGCCGGCGGCTTAATGATTCCTGCTGCCCTGGCCTGTCTTACCGTAAAAGAAAAGGCTGGCTTTACCCGCGATGTCCGCCTTGCAATTTTTGGCGCTACGATAGGCCTGGCTTCGGTTACCGGACCTCCGGTTGCAGGGATTATTGCTAATTTACACGGCTTTCACTCAGTTTATTATATGCTGGCAGGCTTGATGCTGGCTTCTGCCGGCTTAGCTTCTTGGCTGTCCAAGATTAATCCGGATAACCAGCCATGCAATGGTGAACCCCGGGGTTCATTCGGGCAAGTTATCAGCAGTCCGGCAATCAAAGGTACGTTTTTATTTGCCCTGGGGACCACCGGCTCCACGGGGACACTGGCATCCTTTTTGCCCGGCCACGCAGAATCAGCAGGTTTGGATCATACTCAAACCGGTTTGCTATTTGCATCATTTGCCCTGGCGGCAATAATACTCCAGTCCAGCTGGCCCGGTATAATCAAACCAAGGGTGAACGGAAATTTCTTCGGCTGCACCAACGGTTTACTGCTGATCTGCTTAGCATTAATTATGGCCGCCATATCAACCCGTGCTCCCGGTTTGTTTATAGCCCTGATCATCTACGGTTGCGGTTTTGGCTTATCATTTCAAGGTATGCTTGGTATGGTCCTGGAAAATTCCGACCCAAAATGGCAGGGAAGGGCAATCGGTTTATTTTTCGCTGCTTACTCAGTTGGTATTGCCCTGCTACCGCCGCTCACCGGCTTAATCTGGCAGCACACTTTTATCTTTCCTTTTTACACTGCGGCTTTTATAGCCTTTATATGCATACTTGCCGGGAGTAAGATCTACCAGAAAATATCTTGACCCGGCTGGCTTTTCCGGAAAATGCCTAAAAAATATTTTCTTAAATTTGTTTCACCTAAACTAAAGTTAATTTCTGCTTTCAATCCGGCTACTCTGCATTATTATTTTTTTTCAAAGAGCTCAAGGTACTGCCCGTAACCTTCAGCCTCAAGTTCATCTTTTGGGATAAATTTTAAGGCGGCCGAGTTGATGCAGTAACGAAGTCCGTTAGGTTCAGGGCCATCCTCAAAAACATGCCCCAGGTGTGAGTCAGCTTCCCTGCTGCGTACTTCGGTGCGGATTATGCCGTAACTGGTATCCTTTTTTTCCACAATGCTTTCTTCATAAATTGGCCTGGTAAAACTGGGCCACCCGGTACCAGAATCATATTTGTCAGTGGAACTAAACAGCGGTTCTCCTGAAACTATATCAACATAGATACCTTCTTCCTTGTTATCAAAGTATTCATTTTCAAACGCAGGCTCTGTTCCGTCTTGCTGGGTAACATAATACTGTATCTTGGTCAAGCGGTTTTTCAGGTCATCCATGCTTTCTCTCTCCTCCCTGCTCCCGGTATCGCCGTTAATCTCATTTGCGCCGGCCTCCTCATTACTGTCCAAAACTTCGCTGTCCTTAGCTTTTTCAGTTAAATCACCGGTTTGTCCGCCGGCACAGGTTGTAGTTTCTTCTCCACCACAACCGGATATTGCAAATAAAAAAAATGAAAATAAAAAAGCCAGGATTAAACTTTTAAAGGGCAAATTGCTAATCTCCCGCCTCCTATTTATGATACTGTTAATCTCAGTCTTCAACAGAAACATCCTTTCCAAATGCATAATACCCCGTAATATGCCGTGCTTTTTCTTTTGGCTCAGGGTATGACCACACCGCATTTTCACTTTTTTGCTTTCCGTCCTGTAAATGGTAGTAATGGGCAACCCCTTTCCACGGGCAGGTGGTCCTGTGATCACTTTCGACTAAGTGCTCTTTTTCCACACTTTCCGGAGGAAAGTAGTGATTTCCTTCGATATAAACAGTCTGATCACTCTCCGCTAAAACTAATCCCTTCCAGGTAGCCCTGGCCATATCGATCAACCCTTCCTTTCACTTATTATAAGTTTGCACAAGGCTTGGAAATCAATCCTATAATTATTATATCATAATGTAGCAATCTTTATTTTTACAATCTAATGGCCGTGAAACCGGCGGTCAACAAAATAACCAACCTTGAACCTTAAACGATCATAGAAAGTCTAATCCCGGCTTATTACCCGGAACATAATCAAACAGAGAAGTATAATCGGGGGAGTAAACAGGTGAACCGTGGTAAAAAAGCCCGCTCCCAAGGTCTCGTTCACATAGCCCCAAACAGGCAGGGGATTTAACCGGAAAGTCTCTTCAATCAAGCCGCGCAGCAAGGTATAAACCAGGATAAAGTTCCAAAATAAATAGCCGGGCTTTGGATCGCTGCGTCGGGCCAGGTAATTATGTAACCCCAGCAGGGCCAATCCAATCAATACCCCGTAAATTTGCGCCGGGTGGCGATCAAAAAAGAACATCGCAGCCTCGCGGCCCAGTATTTCCTGGTTGAAAATGTTGGCGATCCGGATCAGCGCATAGCCAAAAGCAATTCCGGGCACGGCCAGATCGGCCAGGACCCACAGGTTAATTTTTTTAATGCGGCAATATAACCAGCTGCTGAGCAACCCGCCCAGTAAACCCCCGTGGAATGCAAGCCCGCCCTGGTCGATACGGACGATAAGCTCTGGATTTGCCATAAAGTGCGCCCAGTTGGTAGCGACAAAGACCGCTCTCGCACCGATGACCAGGGAAATAACAATTACAATAAGTAAGGTCAATATTGTATCTTCATCAAAACCTTTTCTCAAGCCATGCTTTCGCAGGTAATAGAATCCGGTTAAAATTGAAATGGCAAACATTAAGCCATACCACCGCACTGACAGCGGGCCAATTTCAAATATAACCGGGCTAATATCTTCAATATACATAAAACATCCCCCATCCAGGTTTAAAATATAGTCTTCTCAAGCTTAATTAAGGTAGCCTGCAAATACTATCTTACCAGATAAGTAAAGCCGGCAATTTTATAAAACCCCCAGGGATAACAGGGCGGAAACTGAATAACCGACTATAAGGGCAATACAAACCACGGTTATAACATAAAATAACAAAAACCGCCCCTTAAATACCGAATTCATAAAGATAATGCCGTTGATGCTGGTTCCGGTTCCGGAAATTATAAAGGCCAGCCCTGCTCCTACCGCACCGGTTGCACCAATCAGGGGAGCAACCAGGGCAATCATCGCGCAATCACCGGTATAAATCGGTATCCCCGTCAACGCCCCAATCAATACATCAAACGGGGCTCCCCTTTCCAGGGTTTGCTTAATCAGATCCTCGGGGACCAGGTTGGTTAAAAGGGAAGAAATGATGATTACAGCGACAATATAAGGGGCTATCTTTTTAAGCAGGCTCACTGTATGGGTCCAGGCCGGGCCTGCTATGGAAGATAGATCTCTTTTATTTTCTCCCGGTAAATCACTTCCCCCGCTGCAGCAGCTTTCGTTAGTGCCTGCTTCGCAGCCGGCAGGGTTCTCAGCCATAGCAAGAACTCTAACCTGCTTTTTCTTTTCGTCTACGGCAACCCCTTCTTTAAACATACCCCACACTTTACCCGCAGGCTCAAGCAGCAAGCCGGCAACCAGGGCTGTCCCCACGGTAATAGCCAAATATACAAGAGCAAGGGGCAAACCAAAAATTCCGATTAAGATCATGAAGGCGGGCATGCTGACCACCGGACTGACCAGAAAAAAAGTCAAAACTGCACCGGTGGGAACTCCCGCCCGGATTAATCCCAGCATAACCGGGAAGGCTCCGCATTCACAAAAAGGGAGAACCGCTCCAAGAACAGCTGCCCTCAAACGTCCGGTCCAGGGATTTCTACCGGCCAAGTAATACTTCAACTTGTCATCGCCCAACCACAGCCTGGCTGACTCGGCTAAAAATATTGCAGCAAATAAAAGAGGGACCAGCCTGAGGGCCAGCTGTCCGGCATAAAGGGCTATCTCTTGAGTGATATTCACAGCCGCCAGACCATTAAAAAGTATAGACAAATTATCCGCTCCTTGATTTTATGCTTCTTCCTTTGAATGCTCAAGGGTTAAGTGTACCAAAGATGCCACATGATCATCGGCCAGGCTGTAGAAAACCAGCTTGCCCCGTTTTTCGCTTTTAACCAGCCTTAAACTGCGGAGATAACGCAGGTGATAAGAAACAGCGGCTACCGGCATATCAAGGGCCAGGGCTAAATCACAAACACATAGTTTCTCATGCCAGAGGGCAAAAACAATTTTAAACCTGGTTTGATCGCCAAGGGCTTTAAAAAGGTCGACCACCACCTCAAGACCGTCTAATTGGCTTTTTATCTTATCCACCTTTACCGGATCACTGCAAAAAATATCACAGCGATCTGGTTCACCCTGCTTCGACTGCATTACACCATCCTCCTCATCATTCTAATAATTGTATAAGTATTATAACGTACACTGAAATACTTGCAACCCCTGGCCCGGACAAGCCGGTGCCATAAAAGTTGGATTTCAAAATGACCTCTAATAAACGTTGTGAACATCGGTGTTTGCAGGATTGCTTAAAAAAGTCCTGCCAAAAATGTGCAGCACTTCAGGATTAAGGGCCTAAAAGCAGGCCTTTTAAGCAAGGTCAGAACAAACAAAACTCCCTCTCGTAAAAAGAACCTGCCGGCCAGGCAGGTTCTTAAACTTTCACCTTTATATTTAGAGGATTTTGTGACCGTTAAGAGTAGCTTACATCAGCACCGGCAAGCCTGAAATGATAATCCACGCAAACAGGGCCTTGATTTCGGGCAGCTTGACTCGCAACCCTATAATGGCTGAGCAGGCTTCTGTTTTTAGATCATATACCGGAGTTTTTTCTATCTGAGCAAATTTTAACCAACCGGCAAAGCTTTACAGGCCATTCACCTTTAATCAAGGTCTGGTTCTTCATCTACGATATCCTCTTCGATATCATCAGGGATATTATCTTCGTAAGTATTATCATCCGGATCATTTAAATCAATGATGGCAGGTTCAAAGCCGATAAAAGCCCCGCCCATTTCTGCTTCATTGGCAATAAAATCGTTTTCAGTAAGCGCTACTTCGGCTTGCTCGTAAACAACCAGGCCTCCGCCAAACTCAGCGGCGATATTTTCAATAAATTCATTGCCTGTAATGGTGGCAAACGAATTGGCTACAATAATTATTCCCCCGCCTGATTCTTCCCTGGCTACGTTACCGGAAATGATATTTCTTTCCAATTCAATGGTGGAGTTTTGAACGATAAAGCCGCCTCCCGTAACTTCTGCTTCATTATTGGAAATGGTATTGTCGGTAAAGATAGCCTCACTCTCTTCGGCGATCACCACGCCGCCACCGGCTCGACCCGCTCTATTTTCATCGATTAAATTACCGGTCAGTACAGGGGAAGAGTTGATCATAATGGCAATTCCTCCGCCGTCCTGCTGGACCAGGTTTCCGGTAATATCGTTATTATCAATGGTTGGTGAGGACTGCTTGACATAAATTCCCCCTCCACCATATAAAACAGCATTTTCTGAAATAATGTTATCGGTCACGTTAGCATCGGTACCGTCAAGTATGGCCAGGCCGCCGCCGCTTTCGTCTGTATAGTTTTTCATTATTGTATTGTTATTTATTTCAGGGGCCCCGCCTTCACTTAGAGCAATCCCTCCACCATGATTTTGAGCTGAATTCTGGGAAACTTCATTGTTTTCAATGGTAGGGCTGGCATTAAAAGCAGCAATCCCACCGCCAAACCAGATCGCTTCATTTTGATGAATGGTATTGTTAGCGACCAGGGGATCCGCATTCCATACGGCAATCCCGCCGCCACTGGTGCACCTGTTGCTGTTAATATTATTGCCGCGAATACTGGGGGAAGAATCAAAATCAACCAGGATCCCTCCTCCCAGGTACTGGGCATCATTTTCGGCAATGGTATTGTCCTCAATTATTGGATTGGCTTCCAGCGCAGTAATACCCCCGCCGCTGAATGCGCTGTTGTTGCGAATCTGGTTATTTTCTATGACAGGACTGGAGTCACCGAGCACGGCAATCCCGCCACCGTCCTGGTCGGCTTCGTTTCCGGTTATAAAGTTTTTAGTGATGGTCGGTGAACTGCTGCTGTGAATAAATATCCCGCCGCCATAATGACCGTCTTCAGTAACCTGTTCGCCTTCCTCTTCATAAGTAACTGATTCCCTGGTACCTATGCCGTTGGTTATTGTAAATCCTTTTAAAACTGCATCATTACTTTCACCGTTTTGAAAAGTAATCACAGAACCTCTTTTACGTCCGTCTATAACAGTTTCAGCTACCACTTCTTCATTATCCGGCTCTGTACTGCGTACGGTAACATTTTTGCCCATAAAATCGACTTGTTCATAGTAAACACCCGGTTCGACAACTATTTCATCCCCGTCTTCGGCAGCTTCTATTGCAGCCTGGATGGTATGATAATCACCGGGGACAGAAATGTGGGGGTTGTAAAGCGACAAACCCGCAATTACAGCTACGGCAATTAAAATCACCACGGCCGCCCCGATACCAACTATCTTAAAATTACGGGGCCTGCTTTCATTTTGTGTATTCCGAACGTCTTGAGTATTTTGCATTTCACTATCTTTATGTTGATTGTTTCCATTTTGATCTTTCATTAATATAGGTTCCTCCCTTATTCTAACTTCCCCTGCAAACCTAAACTTCACTATTCTTCATATACATCATTGGGAATATTTTCACTGTAAGTATTATCATCCGGATCATTTAGTTCCAGGATAGAGTCATCTGAAACCCAAAGCGCTCCTCCGCCTTCAGCTTCGCCGGCTTCGTTGCGCTCAAAAATGTTTCTCAATAAAACCGGTTCAGAGTTGTAAATAGCGGAGGCTCCGCCCAGGTGGTCCGATTTATTTTCCTTAAATGTATTATCTTCCAGGGTTGGCGAAGACCCTTCCATGTATAAGCCTCCTCCGGCAATAGCGGCAATATTCTCGGCTATCTCGTTATAAGCTATTAACAGCGCGGTAGTCATTGAATTGACCAGGAATATCCCACCGCCATTGGCAGCCCTGTTCCTGGAAATTGTGTTTTCTTCGATAATCGGTTCCGATTCCTCGACCAGGATGCCGCCGCCATTGCGCTCGGCGATATTTTCGGTGATTGTATTGCCCTTGATGGAAGGAGTAGAATTAACCGCAACCACAATACCGCCTCCAAGCCTGTCCGCGGTATTATCGGTTATCGTGTTATTAAGCAGTTCCGGAGCCGAATTTGAAATGATCACCACTCCGCTGCCCATCTCGGCATGGTTCCTGGTTATTTCATTTCCCTCGATCAAAGGGGAAGATTCTTCTATAAAAATGCCACCGCCTAAAAACCCCGAATTGCCTATAATCAGGTTGTCCAACACCTGCGGAGAAGAATCAAAGATTGCCAGTCCCGCTCCGTATTCAGCATCATTATCTTCAATAACATTGTTTTTTATCACAGGGGTGCTGCCCCCGGAGACAACTATCCCGCTGCCACGGGTCACAGTAAAACCATTTAAAACGGCCTCTTCACTTTCGCCGCTGCGGAAAGAAACTACCGTTCCACCACCGCCGCCGTCAATAATAGTTTGATCAACCACACTTGGATCATCGGGGTCCGTGCTGCGCAAAGTGATGTCTTTTCCTTTAAAATCAATACTTTCCCTGTAAATCCCCACATCCACTACTATTTCGTCTCCATCATCGGCAGCATCAATGGCTTCCTGGATCGTGGGATACTTATCAGGGACGGTTATGCCGGTATCGCTGAGGGCAAAAATAGCAGAAATAGCCACCCCAATGATAACAACGACTGCCACACCAACAATAGCAAGTTTCAGCTTGTTATCAAAGATTTTGCTCTTGGCAGCAAAATCAGGCATTTTTATTTTCCTGTCCGCAGGTTCTTTATCTAATTCGTTAGTTACTTTATCGGTAACTTTTCCAGCAGGTTTATCCTCGGCATCTTTAGCTTCCTCTTTAACATCCTCTTCGGATGCTTCCCCGCAGTAAGGGCAAATATCAAATTCTTCTTCATCATATTTCATGCCACATTTTTTACAGTCTCTCATTATATACCCCTCTCAAAGACAATAAACTGGAAATCCTGTAATCCTGCCCGCAATAATAAAAACATTTTTTTATCAAGGCGGTCTATTAATATTCATTGCCTTTACAAAGTTTAAAAATAGTCGGATCTTTTAAATTAGGTTACAAACGAAAAAATTACCTTATCCTTTTGACTTCAAATCATTATAAATTCTACATCTGCTTATTATTTCCTTCTTCACCCGCGCAGCACAACCCCTGCATAGAAAAAACATTTACTGACCGGGGAAATAAGTACTGCCCTGTTACCCGTTGACTGTCATACCCTTCTGTTTAACGACTTTTATATTAACACGCCAAAATACATTTAAACAAGTCAATTATTTATTTTTAATAATAACATATAAAACTTAAAAACCCTAAAAGCCATCATCCTGTATACAGCAGGCGATGGCCTTTAGTAAATACCTTGCTTAAACTTGTTTTAAACCAGTCCTCGCAGATATTGCAGTTGCCCGATTATTTACCTGGGACTTAATGATACCAGCTCCGGACGATGCATATCATCATAATAAGTAAAGGATATTTCGGCACCGTCTTCGATTCCCTCCCTGCTTACCCCATCACCGAGGGCATAAGCACGATGAAATTCAATCTCTACTGAACTGCTGTCAACCTGGCCGATATAAGTCCCATGGATCATTTCACCTTCCAGGGGCTGTTCAACTTTTTCAATTGATTCCAGCACCGGCCTATGCTCACTTTCAACAAAGGTAAAAGCAACCTCCGAACCATCTTCAATCTTGTCGACACTGACGTTTTCCCCTAACTCAAACACCCGGGTCCTCGCTATTTCAACCGAACGGGAATCAATTTGCCCTACGAGGACCCCTTCACCTTCAATTTTTGTTTTTTCTTCATCAACAGCTTCTTCTTTTTCGGCTTCTTCAAGCACTTCAACTGAAAGCATCAGAGGTCTGTGTTCGCCGTCTTCATAAGTAAACGCAATTTTCGAGCCTTCCACCAGGTGGTCAACCTTTAACCCGCTGTCGATGGTAAATACTTTCGGGCGGCCATCCACATCTATCTCAACCGAGCGGCTGTCGACCTGACCGTTATATATTCCCTCTCCTTCTTTAATCTCTCCTGCTGTTTCTAAAGGTTCAATTTCTTTCAAAACTGGCCGGTCAGCAGCTTCATAAAAAACAATAGCCACCTCGGTGCCACTTTTTAGATCAGCCACGCTGAGCCCTTCCTCAAGAGCAAAAGCCCGCTTCTGCCCCTCCAATTTTATTTCTACCGATTGACTGTCGATTTGCCCCTCATAAATTCCCTGCGCTTCTAAAATTTCTTCCGGGTCATATTCATCTAATTCTTCATCAGCTTCAGCCTCAACTTCTTCACTGTCCGTTTGACATCCAACTCCAAGAGCAACTGCTACTACAAAAATTACAACCAGGACAAACCAGGGTTTTTTTGTTATAAACATAGCTCATACTCCCCTCTATTTTGCTGTTCGCTATCCTTTTATCTATTATTATAGACTGCCCGGTTATGCATTTGGTTCCCTTACCAATTAATATAACTCAAAATGTAAAGTTTGCCTATAGTATATTTGATTTAAGTGGGGAACCCTGTACCTGAATAAAATTTATGATAGAATAAAAATGAGGAGGGTAATCTATGGAGAAAAAAATTAAGGTGGGGGTTAGCTCTTGCCTGCTGGGCAACCCGGTCCGTTATAATGGCGGCCATAAACAGGACCGCTACATAACAGGTATTTTATCCTCCTATTTTGATTTTGTACCGGTATGTCCGGAAGTCGAGTGTGGACTACCTGTGCCGCGGGAAACCATGCACCTAACCGGTGATCCGGAAGACCCCCGTCTTGTAACCACCAAAACCGGCATTGATCACACCGGGAGAATGAAAGACTTCTGCCGGCAAAAGCTGGCAGCGCTGGAAGAAGAAGATTTAAGCGCATTTATTTTCAAAAAAGACTCTCCCAGTTCAGGGTTACACCGGGTAAAAGTTTACGGAAGCTCCGGGCAGTCGCAAAAAAAAGGGCGGGGTATTTTTGCGGAAGCTTTAGTTAAACATTTCCCCCTGCTGCCTGTTGAAGAAGAAGGACGCTTAAATGATATCCGCCTGCGGGAAAATTTTATTGAACGCATCTTTTGTTATCACCGGTGGAAAACTTTTTTAGGCAACAACCCGGACTATAAAAAGCTTGTTGATTTTCATTCCCGCCATAAACTGCAAATCATGGCCCATAGCCCAAAACATCTCTCGAGCATGGGCAAACTGGTTGCAGCAGGGAAAAACTACCATCGCACCGAACTGCTTGAACAATACCAGGAAAACTTAATGAAAGCGATGGCCTTGAAAGCAACCGTCAAAAAAAATGTCAACGTGCTATACCATATTATCGGTCACTTTAAAACCTTCATTTCCGCAGATGAAAAGGCTGAGCTAATTGAAGTAATCGAACAGTATTCGCAGTCTCTTGTTCCCCTGATCGTTCCTTTAACCCTGATCAAACATTATGTCCGCAAATACAACGTCTCTTACCTGAACAATCAAGTTTACCTGGAGCCGCACCCATCAGAATTGATGCTGCGCAACCATGTTTGAGCAAGTAGAAAATTATCCAATATTATGTTATTATTCTGCTTAGTAATACTCAATCTTATCTAAAGAGGAGCAGGACATTGTCAAGCATAACCGGGTACAGGCAAGGATATTTCTTGCAAGCAAACGATTTCAAAAAAATGATACTCGGCGCCAGTAAGTTTTTTGACCGGGAAATAGAAAAAATTAATGCCTTAAACGTATTTCCGGTCCCCGACGGAGATACCGGCACAAACATGAGCATGACCCTCAATGCTGCTGTCGAAGGAACTCTCACTTATGATGGGAATTCAATCGGTGAACTTTCGGATGCAATAGCATCACATGCCCTGATGGGAGCCAGGGGTAATTCCGGAGTTATCCTGTCCCAAATATTTAGAGGAATCGCCCGGGGTCTCCAAAAAAAAGAACATATTACCCCTGCAGAGCTTAGCAAAGCTTTCCAATACGGGGTGGTATATGCTTACAAGGCAGTATCAAAGCCGGTTGAGGGGACTATCCTCACTGTAGCCCGGGAAATGGCCCGTGGAATCAGGAGATCGGTCAACCAGGGTGAAAATTTGTATGACAGCCTGGAAGAAGCAATCAAAAGCGGAAAGGTCGCCCTTGACAAAACCACCGACATGCTGCCCAGCCTAAAAGAAGCAGGGGTGGTCGATGCCGGAGGACTGGGTTTACTTGTTTTCCTGGAAGGCTGCCTCATCTCCATGAAACAATCATTCGACGACATGTTGCACCTGAAAATAACAAAGCCCGCCGTTTCTCCGGAAGAAAAAGTAAAACCTTTTACTGCTGAACCTGAGATAACCTACTCCCTGCCAACCGAACCACTGAACCTGGATTATCCATACTGTACAGAATTCATCATAAAAAATAACGGTGAAGATTTTTCAGGTTTAAAAAGTAAACTTTCCCCCAGGGGAGATTCATTAATATTAGCCATTCATAGACAATCAGCAAAAGTGCACATCCACACCGACTCGCCGGACCAGGTATTAGGCATTGCCCTTGGGTACGGTTCCCTGCATAACATTAAGATTGACAACATGAGCGACCAGCACAGGCTGGCCGATAAACACGAAGAAAACAAGACTTCCATAATCACGGTGGAAGAGCCAACCGTCTTAAAAAATGAGCCCAGGGCCAGGGAAGGAATTACCGCTGTGATACCGGTTTCTTTCGGGGAGGGATTCCGTGAAATTTTTACCAGTCTCGGGGCCCATGAAATAGTTTTTGGCGGTCAAACCATGAACCCCAAGGTAGAGGACTTGATTACTGCTATTAACAACCTGCCCCAGGATGCGATCATTCTTTTGCCGAACAATAAAAATATTATTATGGTGGCCGAACAGGCTAAAAAACTATCCGGTAAACATGTAGAAGTTATTGAGACCAGGACTATTCCCGAAGGGTTGGCTGCCCTGTTAGCCTTCAACCACAAACAAAATATCGAAAAAAATCTGGAAACCATGCGTGAAGGGGCAGGCCTGGTTAAAACCGGACTAATCACAAATGCGACCAGGGATACTCTAGTCGAAGGAGTTGAAGTCAAAGGCGGGCAATACTTAGGATTGGCGGGGGATAAAATTTTAACAGCAGGATCAGAACTTTATCAAACCGCAATAAACCTGGTTGATAAGATAGTTAGCGAAGACAGCGACCTTATTACTGTATTTTACGGCCAGGATTTAGCCCGCGAAAAAGCAGCACTTCTTTCAGCAGCCCTGGAAGAAAAATACCCCGGCCTGGAAATAGAGCTGCAGTACGGCGGCCAGCCCATTTATCAATACATTTTTTCCTTTGAATAAGCGCTTAAACCTGATCATAATTTCCAGTCGATCATGAAACCAGGCATTTCGGACATAAGCCGTATACTTCCAGGTTATGTTCGTCAATTCGAAAACGGGTCACCTTCTCAATTTCTCCGGCAATCAACTGAAAACTGCAATTGCCAAACTCAACAATTTGCTGACAGGCTTTACAAATTAGATGGTGATGGTGGTCACCGGGTTGATTTAGTTCATACCGTAATTGATTATCATTTAAAGTAAGGGCGCGAACAATCTCCAGCTCGAGAAACAGATCGATAGTACGATAAACTGTAGCTATCCCTATGCTTGTATTTAAGTTTTCTTTTTTTATCCCGTCATATATTTCAGTAATATCCGGATGCCCTTTTTCGGCGGCCAGATATTTAAGGATGGCCAGGCGCGGCCCGGTTAGCTTATAACCATTTTTCTTTAAAATTTCCTTTGCTTCTTCAAGAAATTTAGTTTTCATCGCGAATACCTCCCCTGGGATTACCCTTATCTATGAATTTTACTAACCATCCCTGATCAAACAAAAACCTGGCTGCCATGGCCAGTGCAAAAATAACTGAAAGGATTAAAACAATCGCCGCACCGGGAGGTAGAGGATAAAAATAGGAGACAAAAAGGCCGCCTAAACTGGCCGAGAGTCCCACTACCAGTGATATTACAAGCATTCCCCGGTAATTGCCGCTTAACCGGTAGGCTACCGCTCCCGGGATAACAATCAGGGCGGAAACAAGAACTACACCCGCCAGCTGAATTGATACCATCACTGTAAGGCCCATCGCCGCCAGTAAAGCCAGGTAAAGGGGGCCGACCGGCAATCCCCTTGCTACAGCCATTTCTTCATCAAAGCAGATCATTAGCAGTTCTTTTAAAAATAGAAATACAAACAGTAAAATTACAGCCAGGGATGAGCCCATGAGAACAAGATCCTGCACCGAGACAGCCAGGATGTTGCCAAAAAGCAGAGAAAAAAGTTCCGGGTAATATCCCTTAAACCCGCTGATCAGGGCTATGCCCAGGGCCATGCCTGAAGCATAGAATATGCCAATCACAGCATCTTCACTGATCTTGCCAAAACGGCTGATATGGCCCGTGCTCATAGCTGTCCCCACCGCAAATACACTGCCTGTAAAGACAGGATCCAGGCCGGTAACCAGGCCCAGGGCTATCCCGCCCAGGGCTGTATGAGATATTCCTGCCCCCAAAAAGGAAAGCTTTTTTAAAACCACAAAAAATGACATGGTGGAACATAAAATACCTACCATGATGGCGGCCAACAGTGCTCTCTGCATAAAACCGTATGCTAAAATTTCGCTCAGTTTCTCCACCTCGCCTTGTCACCGGTTCCGCTTAAATAATCGAACTGACAGCGGTAAGCTTCATCCAGCTGAGAACTTCGCAGCACTTCCGAAGGCTTGCCGTGAGTGTGCATCGTTCGGTTTATGCAAATAAGGTTGTCCGCCGCAGGGGCGATCGAAACTAAATCATGTGAAACCAGGATGACCGTTAATTTTTTCTTATCCTTAAGCCTGGCAAGGAGATCTAGGAAACTCTGTTGCGCGGGAAAATCAAGACCGGCATTTGGTTCATCCAGCAAAAGCATGCCTGGTTCACCGGCCAGTGAACGGGCCAGCAATGCTTTCTGCTGCTCACCACCGGATAAATCCTGGAAAGGTTTACCGTAAAAGTTCTCCATTCCAACAGCTTCCAAAGCATCTTTTATCTTTTTTTCCCTGCCCGGAATTTTTCGCATCAGGGTTTGTGAAGAAAGCAGGCCGGTGGCAACCACATCAGCAACCGAGAGGGGAAAACGGCGTTCGAAAGACTGCCTTTGCGGCATATAACCGATGGAGGAGCGGATATCCTGGATTCGCGACAGTGGCAGGCCAAATATGTTAAGTTTTCCCCGCCAAACCGGAACCAGGCCAAGCATAGCACGCAGTAGGGTGGTTTTCCCTGCACCGTTGGGACCGATAATACCGGCAAATTCACCGGTCGCAACAGTAAAGGTAACCTCTTCTAACACCGGCTTCTGGTTGAGTTTCACAATCAACCGGTCAACTTCCACAGCATTTCCGGTTTCAACTGGATTATTCACGCAGACGCTCCTCCTGGATAAATAGCTGGCTCTCCATACTTCGCACCTTTAAAATAATAAATATAGTTCGATTCAAACACCTTTCCGGCCGCTTACTTCTTTCTTTTGCTTGCTATTATTCCATTGCTTTCCTGAAAACAGATAAATTATAATTCATCATTTCAAGGTATGATTCCCGGTCTTCCAAACCTTCTCCGCCAAGCGGATCTACCACAAAAACCTCGGTGCCGCTTTCTTCGGCAATTCTTTCAGCCAGTTCCGGAGAAAATTGTGGTTCGGTAAATATGGCCCCGATATTCTCCGTTTTAATTAATTCCACCAGTTCAGCCACCCAGCCGGCTGAAGGTTCCTGGCCGGGAAAACGGGCAATTACCGCCAGCTCTTCCAGTTCATACCTCCGGGCAAAATACTGCCAGGCCGAGTGAAAGGCTATAAAACTTCGCCGGTTAAAACCTGATACAGTATCTTCAATTTCTTCATGCAAAGCAGTCAATTCCTGCCCGTACTCTTCGTAACTCTGATCAAAATAATCTTCGTGATCAGGGAATAATCTTACATACTTTTCATGGATTGCCGGTAAAACCGAATCACGCACTATAATCGGATCAAGCCAGTAATGCGGGTCGCCCGGCCCGTGATCATGATCATTGTCATTGTGTCCGTGCCCGCAGCAATTGTCATTATTATGGTTATGTTCATCAGGTTCATCTTCCAGGCGCTCATATTCAGCCGCTTCTATTAAAGACACATGCTCGGAAATATCGGCAATTAAAAGATCTTCTCCTGCTGCATCGGTCAATTTCAATGCCCAGTTATCCAAATCCGCACCAACGTGGAGGAAAAGGTCGGCCTGATCTATTTTACGGGCCTGCTCCACGGTTGGCTCATAAGTATGAGGACTGGCCCCCGCCGGCAGTAAATAGGTGACTTCTACTTTATCTCCTCCCAGCTGTTCCGCAATATCGGCCAGTGGATAAATGGTGGCCACCACTTTTATAGCCGGTTGCTCCTCACCGGGTGCCGGATCATCGCCGGCATCACAGCCGGCAAGTAACCACATGAACAATATCGTAAGCATAATGACTGTAGTTTGTCGCATAACACGTTCCCCTTTATGAGAATCAATATCGATAATAAGTACTTTATAAATATATTTGCTTTAAATAAGCAAGTTAAATGAGTTTATAAATGAAAAATCTTATCATTTGGTGTCAGCATTATATCATACCTCAAAGCTGTATTACCATAAACTTTAAAGATTTCTGTTTACTTATTGATTTCGATAATATAAGATTTGTATATAAATCACCGGCAAAAGCAGACAAAACCGGATTAGCAAATGGAGGTCTTCACGCATGCATTCGAAGCCAAAACAAAAACCGGCCAACCCTAATTTTTCATCCGGGCCCTGCGCCAAAAGACCCGGGTATAACCTGGAAAGGCTTAAAAGCGCCCCCCTTGGACGTTCCCATCGCAGCATAGCAGGAAAGGCAAGATTAAAAGAAGCGATCGAAAAAACCAAAACTATCTTAAAAATCCCCGGCGATTACCTGGTTGGAATTGTGCCAGCCTCTGATACGGGAGCTTTCGAAATGGCCATGTGGAACTTACTGGGGGAACGGCCGGTGGATGCCCTTTATTTCGAGGCTTTTGGAAAAACCTGGGCTGATGATATTAAACAGGAATTGAAGCTGGAAAATGCCAACTACCACGGGGCCGATTTTGGTCATCTACCGGATTTATCAAAGCTTGATTTCGGTCATGACCTGGTTTTTACCTGGAACGGCACCACCAGCGGAGTAAAGGTGCCCGGTGGCGATTTTATTCCCCCGGACCGCAGAGGTCTCACTATCTGTGATGCTACCTCCGCCGTTTTTGCCATGGAAATTCCCTGGGAAAAACTTGATGTGGCCACTTTTTCATGGCAAAAAGTCCCCGGCGGAGAAGCAGCCCACGGCATGCTTATTTTATCGCCCCGCGCAGTAGCGCGCTTAGAATCATATGATCCACCCTGGCCCCTGCCAAAAATTTTCCGGATCAAGAAAAAAGGAGCTCTTGATAGGGCCATCTTCGAGGGGTCCACAATTAATACCCCTTCAATGCTTTGCACCGAAGATTACCTGGATTCCTTGCAGTGGATGGAAGAGCTGGGCGGGCTGGATGAATTAATCAGGAAAAGCAAGGAGAACCTTGCTGTAATTGAACAACTTGTGGCTGAAAATGAATGGGCTCATTTCCTTGCCGCTGATCCTTCGATCAGGTCAAACACCAGTGTCTGCCTTACCCTGGACCTTGCGCCGGAAAAAATCCAGCAGTTAACCGACCTGCTCGAACAGGAAGAAGCTGCCCTTGATATTTCTTCTTACAGAGATGCCCCGCCCGGCTTGCGGTTCTGGTGCGGTGCGACAGTAGAAAAAATGGACCTGGAACTGGCAATGGAGTGGCTTAAATGGGCTTACCACCAGGTTAACAATTGAAGCAAAAAATATTCTTACCAGCCCGGATCAGCGAGTTTTAAATAAGCAGGTTTTTTAAAAAATTCCTAATAAATCCGGTGTACACTGAGGTTATAAGGGCTCATTTTGAAAACCAACTTTTATGGAACTGGCTTGTCCAGGTTAGGGTTAAGAACCTGAATACCCTCTAATCTTAATTTCCCGGTAAAATTTTATGGATTAACCCATGCCTGCCGGTCACTCGTCTATCTTTTTAACCAGCAACTCGTTTACCAGCTGGGGATTAGCTTTGCCTTTTGTTGCCTTCATCACCTGGCCGACCAAAAATCCAAGCGCTTTTTTCTTGCCCCCGCGGTAACTTTCAATACTGTCCGGGTTTTCGCTGATCACCTGTTCCACAATTGCCTCCAGCTCGGACTGATCGGATATTTGCTCCATCCCCTCTTCTTTAACGATCTCGCGAGGGGACTTGCCGCTTTGGAAGGACTTTTCCAGCACGTCTTTAGCCAGCTTACCGCTGATTACCTGTTCATCAATCATTTTTAGCAGCTCAGCCATATCCTCCGGTTCAAAAGATGCCTGGTCCACTTCTATTCCGGCATTGTTAAGCTGGGCCGAAAATTCACCCATGACCCAGTTGCTTATTTCCTTGGGATTGTCGTAGAGCTTTAGACATGCTTCAAAATAATCGGCCAGGCTGCGTGAAGCAGTCAGGACCCCGGCATCATACTCCGGGAGGCCGTAGTCTTTTACAAAACGAGCCGCCCTTTCCTCGGCCATCTCGGGTAATTCTTCCCGGGCTTTTTCCACGTCATTTGCCGAGAGCTCAATGGGGGCCAGTTCGGGATCGGTAAAACAGCGGTAATCATGAGCTTCAAGCTTGCCACGCATTACAATTGTTTCCTGTTTATTTTCATCCCAGCGCAGGGTTTCGGTAAGCACATTATCCCCGCGATCCAATATTTCTGCCTGTCGCTTGATTTCATGTTCCAGTGATTTTTCCACGGCTCTAAAAGAATTCATGTTTTTAAGCTCGGTTTTTGTTCCAAAAGGCTGGTCACTTCCCGCACGCAGCGAAATATTGGCATCACAGCGCAGACTTCCTTCTTCCATCTTACAGTCGGAAACCCCGGCATACTGAAGAATGCTTTTCAATTTTTCCAGGTAACGGCGCGCCTCACCGGGTGAATGTATATTTGGCCCGGTCACAATTTCCACCAGGGGGACACCGGCCCGGTTATAATCAACCATCGAATATTTACCAGACTGGCCTCCACTTTCACCGTGCACCAGTTTGCCGGCATCTTCCTCCATGTGCACCCTATTTATCACCACATTCTTTTCAGCCCCCAGATCATCTTCAATTACCAGGTAACCGTCACTGCCCAGGGGCACATAATATTGTGATATCTGGTAACCTTTCGGGATGTCGGGATAAAAGTAATTTTTACGATCAAAATAGCTGTACAGGGCTACATCACAATTTAAAGCTACTGCGGCTTTTAATGCCTGTTTAAGAGCATCCGCGCTCATTTGCGGCAAAGCCCCCGGAAACCCGAGACAAACCGGACAGGTATTGACATTGGGCTCGTGCACAAACCGGTTCGGACAGGCACAAAAAAGCTTACACTCCGTAAGCAGCTCAACGTGAACCTCAAGGCCGATTACTGCTTCATACTTCATCATAATACCCTCTTTCCTTAACTGATACTAAACAACCAGATCAAAATGTTGTCAGGGGGACGGGGTTGTTGACAACTTTTTGTTGTCAACAACCCCGTCCCCCTGACAACTTTAGCGGGCGACCCTGGAGCCTATAGTTAGGAGGGCTTCTTCGCTAAATGGTGGACCCACCAGCTGCATGCCCACCGGCAGTTCTTCTACTTGTCCGGCCGGAAGGCAAAGCGATGGCAGGCCGGCCATACTTACAGGGGCGCAAAAGAGATCTTCCTCCCACTCCTCCAGGTAATCAATTTCTTCATTCAGCAGCCGGGGCAATTTTTTTACCGCCGGCATAAGCAACATGTCGCATTCACTCAAGGCGGCATTGAATTCTTTCCGCACCATTTGCCATACTTTTAAAGCCTGTCGGTAATAACGATCATAGTTGCCTTCACTTAGTATATATGCCCCGAAAATACTGCGTTTTCTTGCTTCCCTTCCCAGTGCATTAGTTCGTGACTTGCGATAAAAGTCTTCCAGGTTATCCGCTTCGGCAGCTTTGCCGAACCGGATCCCATCAAACCGGGCATGGTTTGATGATGCCTCGGCAGAGGAAATCACGTAATAAGCCTGGAGGGCTTCACGGAGCAGCCCCAAATCAATGTCCCTGACTTGAAATCCCTGCGCACGATATTCTTCCCGAAGCCGTTCAAACATCTCCCGTAAAGCAGGCTCCAGGTGATCGAATACCGGAACCGGGTAGCCGATGGTGAGTTTTTCAAAATCAAGCTTCCCATCATCAAATGGTTTTTCCCGGTTTACAAACGTAGCACTATCGCGCCGGTCTACCCCTTCGATAATTTCTAAAACAGTTTTCACGTTTTCACTGGTAAATGCTGTAATCCCCAACTGGCCAAAAGATGGTGAAAACATATTTAGGCCGTGGCGGGAAACCCTTCCGAAGGTTGGACGCAAGCCTACCACTCCGCAGTGTGAAGCACCCTGTCGCAAGGCGCCGCCGCTGTCGCTTTCCAGGGCAACCATGCAAACCCCGGAAGCCACCGCGGCAGCACCCGCACTTCCGGCTACTCTTTCGGTGTCCCAGGGGCTAACGGAAGTGCCGAAAGGTGAAGTCCGGGTAGCAGAGCCCAGGCTCATATCATCCAGGTTTGTTTTACCAACAACAACGGCACCTGTATCCATTAATTTCTCTACA